>WNFC01000237.1_pt1 | contig 84939 bp, 66 predicted proteins | sample 5400541 | NCBI WGS metagenome assembly WNFC01 (sample SAMN13153342, study PRJNA577476) | soil metagenome | isolation source: 120 cm saprolite under Douglas fir tree site 2 hole 2 replicate 1 | place: USA:California | collected 2015-04-18
CTTCGATAACACGCTCACGCAAATCCTCAGAACACGGCTTGGGCATCGCTCATCCCCCATCAGCGATGCCGCAAGAATCGCTCATCCAACCCGGTTTGAGAATCCCCTACGATTCAACCACCCCGAAACCTGCTCTAGCGGCCGGCATGGTGAAGCGATAGCGGCAGCCGGCGACCGAATCCGGCCGCACGACCACGCCATCGGCGAGGAGATGAAGATCGGGGTCGCTTTCCAGCGCATGGCCGATCGCTGCGGCGCGCTCCAGCAGCGCGGCGCGGATCGCGGTCAGCTCGAGCGAGCCCCAAACCAGCCGCTTCGCACAGAACTGCCAGCGGGGCCGCTCGTCTTCGGGATATAGCTGCGCGTAGTCGGCGCCGTTGGCGAACATCAGGCGGTTGTCGCAATCGGCGAAGCTCTCGGCCGGCGCGCCGTCGGCGAACAGCACATCGTGAGTGGCGAGCTCGATGTGGAAGTACTCCACTCGCTCGACACTGTCGGCCTGCACGATGGTCGCGCCGTTGACGATATGCTTGGCTTGCACCAGCACGCCGTCGATGCAGAGCGAGTGCTCGGGCGACAGCCACAGATCGCGCAGCGGCACGCCGTCGCTGATCGCGCCAGCCTCGATCCGGATCGGCAGCACGTTGCGGTTGCCGGCGATGAAGCGGCCGTCATAAGCGCGCCACCCGATCCAGCGGATCGGCCGCGCCTTGCCGGACAGCGTCACGACCGTGTCGCCGATCCGCAATTCCTCCACCGGCATCTCGCCGGTTGCAGTCCGGATCAGCGTGCCGCGGCAGAAGCAGGCCGCCTCGGTGATCAGCGTGCCGCTGCCCGAATCGGTGCCCAGGTGGAAGACATCGCCCGAAAAGTCTTGGTTGGGATCGAGCGCTATCGTGAAGGTACTGCCGTTTTCGACAATCTGTAGCTGCTGCGAGACGGTCCCGTTGCTGACGATGGTCGCGATCCCGCTGTCGCTGAACGACATGAACGACAAATCAAAGCTGTCGCCCGGCTGCAGGCTGGCGATGACGCCTTGCAGGCTCGACCCGGCCTCGATGACGATCCGGTCGTGGCCGGCCGTACCGAGGCTGATGGCGGTGCCGCTGGTGCCAGTGATCGTGCTGTAATTGACAATGGTGTTATCGTGGGCGTTGAAGAACTCTACATAGATTCCGACATCGCCCGTGACCGTGCCGAAATTGGTCAGGGTGCCGGAGCCGTTACCGAAACGAACACCGTGGCCGGCAGTTCCGAGAATCGTGCCGGTATTCGTCACCGTGCCGGCGGTCCCGTAGATATAAACGCCAATGCGTCCCTTGATCAGGCCTGAATTGTTGACGCCGCTGCCGTCCGCCGAAAGGAGGACGCCGAGGCCGCCCGTGGCGAGGATCGTGCCGGCATTGATGAGCGTGCTCGTAGGTTGAGGGTTACCGTTGATGCCCCTATGGAGGACGACGCCGTCGCCTCCGTTACCTCCTTGGATCAGGCCCCCGCTCGTGTTGCTGACGCTTCCGCCAAAGCCGAGCGCGACGCCAGTGGAGTATGTGCTGGTGATCGTGCCAGAATTGGTAACGACGCCGGCGCTCCCTAAAATCTCGACGGCGCCAGCTCCTCCTTCAATCAGACTGATGTTGCTGACGCTGCCGCCTGCTGAGAGGTGGACGCCTGAGCCCTGGACGCCGTTGCTGGACGTCCCGAGGATCGTGCCCGAATTGGTCACCGTGCCGGCGGCGCCCGCGATGTAGACGCCGGTGTACCCCCCCTCGATCAGGCTCCCGGTCGTGTTGCTGACGCTGCCGCCAAAGCCGAGGACGATGCCGCGCGTGCCCATGATCGTGCCGGAATTGGTCACCGAGCCGATGTCGCCGCCGACGCCGTTGGCGCCTTGGATCAGACCTCCGGTCGTGTTGTCGACGCTGCCGCCGGCATGGAGCTCGACGCCAAAAAAGCGCGTGCCGATGATCGTGCCGGAATTGGTGACGGTCCCCGCGCTGCCCGTGATGTCGATGCCCCCGCGGTATCCCTCGATCAGGCCCGCATTGTTGGCGATGCTACCGCCCGCATAGAACTGAATGCCCCAACCCCGGCTCGCCGTGCCGTTGATCGTGCCGGAATTGCTGGCCGTGCCGGTGCTGCCGGTGATGTAGACGCCACCGCCTCCCGCGATCAGGCCTGCATTGTCCAGGCTGCCGCCCCCTCTGAGGAGGATGCCGTCGCCAACGGAATTCAAGCTTCCGGTCGCCATGACGGTGCCGTAATTGGCGACCGTCCAGGCCTGGTAGCCGAAGCCGTAGATCGCGTTGCCGCTGCTCGTCTCGACCGCGCCGCTGCCGTTGATTGTCAGCGGCGATGTGTAACTCCCCGAATTACTGAGCACGACCCCCGTGGTGATCGTCGTTCCGCTGATCGTCGACACAAGGCCTCCCGCGCGCAGCGAAGCCGCTACCTCAGATTTTCAGCGCGCCGATTTTTGCGAGAACGCGGGCCTTAGGACGGCTGTGTCGTCATCGTGCGACCAGGCGGAAGGCTCGTCAAGGCGGGCGCCCAGGGGTCAACCGCCAATCATGTCGACGAGCGCGCGCGTCAGCGCGCCTTGCGGGTCGGCCAGGGCGTCGAGGATCGTGAAGTGGTCGGCGCCGTCGACCGGCAGCAGGTGGCCGGCGAGACCGCGTTCGGTCCACGCGTGGGCATACTCGATCGAGTGGCGGCAGAGTTCGGGCAGTTCGTTGGTGCCGTAGGCGACGACCAGCTCGCCGGCCATCGGCGGCAGATGCAGGAGCGGGCTGTTGCGTTCGGCCTCCTCGGGATCGAGGCCGAGCTTTTCATTCAGATAGTTGAGCCGGATCGGTTCGAGATCGTAGAGGCCGCTGATCGCGAGGCCGCCCCGGACCGCGCCCAGCGGCATCGTCATCGCCGTCAGGTGGCCGCCGGCGGAATGCCCGGCGACATAGAGCCGGGCCGGATCGGCGCCGTAATCGCCGAGATGCTCGGCGAGCCATCCGACCGCGCGGCGCAGCTCGGCGACGATTCGGTCCATCCGCGCCGCCGGCGCCAGGGTGTATTCGACAAGCGCGAGGTTGATCCCGTTCGGCAGCAGCCCCTCGGCGAGAAAGGCGAAGGTTTCCTTGTCGTTCGACTGCCAGTAGCCGCCATGGATGAAGGCGAGTGTTGGCGCCTTCGGATCGGTGGCGAGAAAGAGATCGAGCCGCTCGCGCGGCGTCTCTCCGTATCGAAGGTCGAAATGCCCGGTGCGCTCGCGCCGGACAGCGGCGCTGCGGGAGGCCCAACCGACGACGATCGCATCGCGCTCCGGCACCGCGGCGGAGTTGTTGTAGGCGGCGTCAAGCTGGACGCGATCCATCCCGCGGTAGAGCATCAGAACCTCCGATTATTCGCCCGGCCAGCGCTACCGACTGGTTGGCATCGTAGCTGCCAAAATAGCGCGCCGCATCATTCGCTCGGCCTCAATCGGAGCAATGGCCCGACTTTCGCTATCGCGCCCCCCATCCGTCACCCCCGCGGAAGCGGGGGTCCAGGGACACCGGCACGGCAGTTGACCCGGATTCCCGCTTGCGCGGGAAAGACGATCAATCGGGAAGGCGGGCGGCGGCGGTTTCGACGGCGGCGCGGCGGCGCGCGGCCATTGTGGCGTTGCGCTCGCAGGCGCGCGCCAGGATCGCCGGCGGGGCGGTTTCCGGGCTGCCGGCGTCGAAGGGGGGCGCCGGCGCGTATTCGATCTGGAGCTGGATCGCCTGCGCCACCTCCGGGCCGGCGAGTTCGGCCACGACGCTCAGCGCGAAGTCGATCCCGGCGGTAACCCCGCCGCCGGTGATGACATTGCCGTCGCGCACCACCCGCCCGGCATCGGGGATCGCGCCGAACGGTGTCAGGAGATCGCGCCACGCCCAATGGGTGGCAGCACGCTTGCCGCGCAGGAGCCCGGCCGCGCCGAGCGCCAGCGACCCGGTGCAGACCGAGGTCACGAATTTGGCGGTCGCGGCAAGCCGGCGCAATTCGCCGAGGAAGACCGCGTCGCCGATCGCGTTATCGGTGACGCCGCGGCCGCCCGGCACGCACACGACATCACACGCCGCGATGTCGGCGAGCCGGCGTACTCCGGCAAAGGTGATCCCGCCGGAGCTCTCGATCGCGCCGCCCTCGGCGCTTGCCAGGATGACGCTGGCGCCGGGCAGCGAGGAAAACACCTCATGCGGCCCGGTGAAGTCGAGCTGCGTCACGCCGGGGAACAGAGCGAAGACGATAACCGGGTTGCGCTCGCTCATGATCAAATCCTCCGCCTCATTGACGCGGAGACGGTAGCCGGAATAGGGTCTGTCCGAAATGACCAATTTCCCTCGCTTACCGCCATGCCGCAAATCGTCGCCGTATTGATCTTCCCCGACTTCCAGCTGCTCGACGCGGCCGGGCCGATAACCGTGTTCGAGGCGGCCGGGCGCGAAACCGCGCCGCCGGCCTATCAGCTACGGGTCATCGCCCGAGAGGCCGGGCCGGTGACCAGCTCGTCAGGCGTGCAGCTGGTCGCCGAGGCATTTCGGGACGATCCGCTCGACACGCTGCTCGTCGCCGGCGGCTGGGGGACGCGCGAGACCTCGGTCTGCGCCGAGACGCTGGCCTATGTCCGCGCCGCCGGTGGCCGGGCGCGACGGATCGTGAGCGTCTGCACGGGCGCCTTCATCCTTGCCGCTTCCGGGTTGCTCGACGGCCGGCGCGCCACGACGCACTGGGCGCGCGCCGCGGAATTCGCCCGCGCCTTTCCCCAAATCCGCGTCGAGCCCGACCGGATTTTCGTCCGCGATGGTAAGGTGTGGACCTCGGCCGGCATCACCGCCGGCATCGACCTAGCGTTGGCGCTCGTCGCCGAGGATCTGGGCGAGGCCGCCGCCAAGCGCACCGCACAGCAGCTCGTCGTGTACCACCGCCGCCCCGGCGGGCAATCGCAATTCTCGGCGCTGATCGAGGCGGACCGGCCGGGGAGCCGGTTCTCGCCGCTGCTCGCCTGGGCGCGCGAGCGGCTCGACGAACCGCTTTCGGTCGAGCGGCTGGCCGACCGTGCGGCGATGAGCCCGCGCCATTTCGCGCGCGCCTTCGCCGCCGAAACCGGCATGACGCCGGCGAAGGCGATCGAGCGCCTGCGCCTCGAAGCCTCGCGCGAACGGGTCGAGAGCGGTCCCGAACCGATCGAAATCGTCGCCGAGCGGACCGGCTTCGGCGACCCCGAACGCATGCGGCGGGCCTTCATCCGCGCCTTCGGCCAGCCGCCGCAAGCGCTGCGCCGGGCCGCCAAGGCCGGCGCCGCGCCCGCGTTCAGCTGAACCGGCGGCGCTTCAGGCGGCTTTCGCGGGCGCAAACCCGGCCAGAGCCGCAGACACCGAGGCCAGCGCGGCGCGCATCGCGGCGGCGCGCTGTTCGGGCCCGAGGGAGAGGCCCTCGGCGCGGACGATCTCGATGTCGTCGATGCCGATAAAGCCGAGGATCGCGCGCAGGTAGGTCTCCTGGAAGTCGTTGGCCTGCTGCGGTGTCCCCGGCCCATAGAGGCCGCCGCGCGACGAGGCGATGATCACCTTTTTGCCACCCATCAGCCCTTGAACGCCGGCTTCCGTGTAGCGGACGGTCTTACCGACAATGACGATGCGGTCGAGCCATGCCTTGAGCTGGCTTGGAATCGTGAAATTGTACATCGGCGCCCCGATGACGACGATGTCCGCATCGAGGAACTCGTCGAGAACGGCAGAGCCCTTCAGTGCGGCGGCGAACAGTCCGCCGTCGAGATGCGGGATCGGATCGGCGTCGAGGTCGCGCCGAATGATCTCGACGCCCGGCATCGCGCGGGTTACCGCCTGCACGATCGCGGCCGACAGCTGCCGCGAGGCCGACGCCTCGCCCAAAATGCTCGAATCGATATGGAGAAGTTTCATCGGAGTTCGCCTTGGTCAATGATTGTGACCTAGACGAGATATGAGACCATCACCATATCTCAAGAACGCAGATTTGTCAGACCAGGGCACATCGAGATGACCGCGCTGACGCACCACCCGCTGGATGAGGATTGCCACAAGGTAAGCCGGATCCTCGCGCGGATCGGCGAGAAGTGGAGCATGCTCGTCGTCATGCTGTTGCGGGACGGCCCGCGCCGCTTCAACGACATCAAACGAAATACCGGCGGCGTCTCACAGCAGATGCTGACCCGCACGCTGCGCGGTCTGGAACGAGACGGCATGGTGACCCGAACGATCTTCCCGACCAGTCCGCCGCAAGTCGAATACAAGCTGACCGAGTTGGGCCGCTCGATGTCGGAGCCGGTCCTGGCGCTCGGACTATGGGTCCGGGAGCATCTGGCGAAAATCGACGCGGCCCGAGATTGGTTTGATCAGCGGGCGAAAGACGCTGTGCTCCGCGCGGCCGCCGAGGGTTGATGGCACTCGGCGCCCTCCCTCGACCGGCCGCCTTGCGCCCTCCTGGCGCACGGATGGGCGGCGCGGCATTGTGGGCGGTGCGGCTCGACCGAGGCTCGCCGGTCGCGCTGTCGCGCCAACTCGCCGCGGCGCTGCGCGAGGCGATCGCCGAGGGTCGCCTCGCCGCCGGCGCCCGACTGCCCTCGACCCGCGCGCTGGCCGCGGATTTGGGGCTGGCGCGCAGCACGGTGGTCGGCGTCTTCGAGCAGCTGACGGCAGAGGGCTTTATCGCCGCGCGGCCCGGTTCGGGCCACGCCGTGCCGGAGCGCCCCGAAGAACGCGGCGCCGCGCCGGACACCGGCCACGCCACGGCACCGCGTCCGGTGTCGCGGCAGGGCGCGCTGCTGCGCGGCGTCGCGTCGACCCGGCACGGCCCGCCGCTGCCGTTCGAGATGGGCCATATCGAGATCGACGGGCGCCTGATCATGACCTGGAAGCGCCTCGCATCACGCGCGCTTTCGGGCCGCTCGCGGGTCGATTGGGGCTATGGCGACCACCAGGGAGAGGGGCGGCTGCGTGCCGCGATCGCCGAGTACCTCGCAGCGGCGCGCGGCGTGCGCTGCCGGCCCGAGCAGCTCGTGCTGACCTCCGGGACGCAGCAGGGACTGTCGTTGGCCGCGCGGATCCTGCTCGACCCGGGCGACGCCGCCTGGGTCGAGGACCCGTGCTACCGCGCCGCGTACGATATCCTGCGCGCGGCTGAGGCGCGGATCGTGCCGGTCGCGGTCGACGAACACGGGCTCGACATCGAGGCCGCCGCAGCGCACCGATATCCGGCGCCGCGGCTCGTCTACACGACTCCGTCGCGGCAATACCCGCTCGGCATGGCGATGCCTCTGCCGCGCCGGCTTGCGCTGCTGGCCGGGGCGGAACGCCAAGGCGCCTGGATCATCGAAGACGATTACGAGAGCGAATTCCAGCGGCCGGCGACCACCCTGCCGTCGCTGCAGGGGCTCGATCGGGCGGGACGCGTGATCTATCTCGGCACCCTCAGCAAGCTCTTGTTTCCGTCGCTGCGGCTCGGCTATGCGGTGCTGCCCGAGGACCTCGTCGCGCCTTTTGCCGCGGCGCGCCACCTCACCGACAGGCAAAGCCCGGGCCTCACTCAGGCGATCATGACCGAGTTCATCCTCGGCGGGCACTTCGCGCGGCACTTGAAGCGCATGCGGGCGCATTACGCCGACCGGCAGGCGTTCCTGATCGAACAGATAGCGCGCCGGCTCGGCGGGCTCGTGGAAATCCAGCCGGTCGAATCCGGCATGTACCTGACCGCCTGGCTGCCGCCCAGCTGGGACGATCGCGCCATCGCGGCAGCGCTGGCCGGTGTCGGGGTCGTGACGTTGCCGTTGTCGTCGTTGACGCTGGCACACCGCCGCCCGCCTGGCCTGGTCCTCGGCTATGCCGGGCTCGGCGAGGCGGATATCGCGCGCGCGATCGAGCGCATGGCGGGCGTACTCGACTCGACAACTGGTCTGACATTTCTGACGGAAGCGGAGCTTCATTCAGACCAATCGGGGGCGTAATCTCGCCGGACATCACCCGCCGGAAGTTTCGCGACGATGCCCGACGCCCTAGCCCCGCCGCCCTTCACCCCGAGCGCGCGCAGCCGAATCCGCCGCCACCCCGAGCGCGCGCATTACGACCGCGAGGGCGTGTTCGCCATCCTCGATGCGGCACTGCTGTGCCATGTCGGCTATGTCATCGAGGGTCGGCCATACGTCACCCCGACCTTGTTCTGGCGCGACGGCGAGCGGCTTTATTGGCATGGCTCGTCGGCGAGCCGCATGCTGCGCACCCAGCGCGCGGGGATCCCGGTGTGCCTGACTGTCAGCCATGTCGACGGCCTCGTGCTGGCGCGCTCGGCCTTTCGCCATTCGCTGAACTACCGTGCCGTGATGGCCTTCGGCACCGCGGCGATGGTCGAGGACGAAGCTGAAAAGGAGGCCGGCTTCAATGCCTTCATCGAGCGGCTCTATCCCGGCCGCACTCAATTGATGCGCGCGATCCTGCCGCAGGAATTGAAGGCGACGAGCCTCTTGAGCATGGTCATCGAGGAAGCCTCGGCCAAGGTCCGCGATGACGGCCCGCTCGATCTCGAAGCCGATTACGGGGCGCCGTGCTGGGCCGGAATCATCCCGATCGCGCAACGCCTCGGCGCCGCGGTGCCCGACGCACGGGTAACGCCGCATGGCGCGGCGGAACCGGAGGTCGGCCATTTCGCCGGTGGCGCGGCATTCGACGAGATCCTGCTGGCGCTGGCGCGTCGAGACCGGTCATGACCCAGGATGCCAATCATTTGGGGCAGCCGATCGGTTTCCCGATCCCCGGCTGGACCAGTCGCCAAGCGCCGCCGCGGACGCCGCTGGCGGGAAGGTTCTGCCGGGTCGAGCCGCTCGACGCCGAGCGCCACGCGCGCGACCTCCACGCCGCCAATAGCGAAGATCGCGAAGGCCGGATGTGGACCTATTTGCCGTGGGGTCCGTACGCCGATTTCGGCGACTACCTCGCTGCACTTCAAGCCTTTTTGCGCCGCGACAATTTTATCACCTACGCCATTCTGGCAGCCGACACCGGCAAGGCGGTCGGCGTCGCCAGCTATCTCAACATCAACCTTTCCGCCGGCAGCATCGAGGTCGGCGGTATCACCTACTCGCCGGCTTTGCAACGCAAGCCCGCCGGGACCGAGGCCATGTTCCTGATGATGCGGCGCGTCTTCGACGAGCTTGGCTACCGCCGCTACGAATGGAAATGCAACGCGCTGAACGCACCATCGCGCGCCGCGGCCCAGCGATACGGGTTCCGCTTCGAAGGCATCTTCCGCCAGGCCGAAATTGTCAAAGGCCGCAACCGCGACACCGCCTGGTTCTCCATCACTGATAGCAAGTGGCCGGCGATAAAGGCGGCGTTCGAGCGCTGGCTCGACCCGGCAAATTTCGACAGCGATGGCGGCCAGCGCGAAAGCTTGTCGGCGCTGACCACCCAGCGATAGCGCTTATTCGGCGGCCGACGCGACCGCGGCGCCGCGCTGCCGCCGGGCCAACGTGCGGCGGTCGCCGACCAGCGCCACCACGGCGACCGCGATCATCAAGATGACGCTGATGCCGAACACCCATTGCGGCGCGCCGTGGTCCATCGCAAAGCCGAACATCAGCGGACCGACCATGCCGCCGATGCCAAAGCCCGAGGTGACGATGCCAAAGGTGCGGCCCATCGCCCCCGGCGGGGCGGCGGCGCGGACCAGCATGTCGCGCGACGGCATGATCATGCCGCCGAGCAACCCGGCGCCGCTCATCGCCACGATCAACAGCATGGGGTCGAGCCCCAGCGTCCCGATCGCCAGCACGATGCCGGCGTTGACCGCATAGCCGAGCGCCGCCACTTCGGCGTGGCGTCGCGTCAGATCGGCAATAAAGCCGCCTACCAGCACTCCGAGCGCCTGGGCGCTCAGATACGCGGTCAGCGCCAGGTTGGCGACCGACAACGAGGTGCCGAAGGCGCTGGTCAGCGCGACCACCGAGAAATTGCTGATGCCGCTCCCGGAGAGGCTCATCAGCGCGAAAAAACCGGTGAGGCCGAGAATTGTCGGGGTCAGGATAGAGGTCATCCCGTTACCGCGAGTCGCGGGCATCCGCGCCGGATGCCCCGGGTGCGCCGAATGGGACATGATCTCGTTGTCGACGCCGCGGGCGATCAGCAGCGGTACCGCGACGATCAGCGCGATGATCCCGGCCGCCATCAGCGCGAAATTCAACCCCATGCTGGCGGCGAGGGCGATCATCGTGACCGGGGCGACGGCGTTGCCGAGAAACCCGGAGAACGTATGGATCGAAAAAGCGCGGCCAATGCGATCCGGCGCAATCTTGCTGGAGAGGAGGGCGTAATCGGCCGGATGAAAGACGCTGTTGGCAAGACCAACGAACGCCATTGCCAGCAGCAGCGAGGGATAGGACGGGGCCAGGCCAAAACCGAGATAGGCAAGTCCGGCAAGCAGCAGGGCCATCACCAGCATGCGGCGCGAGCCGACGCGGTCGACCAGGTAGCCGACCGGCAATTGTGCCGCGACCCCGACGACGCTGGCGACGGTCAACGCCAAGCCAAGCTCCATAAAGCCGATGCCGAGCGTCGCGGCCAGGAGCGGGAACAGCGGCGGCAGCACGAGGTGCTGGAAATGGTTGACGAAATGCGCCGACGACACCAGGGCGATCGCCTGGTATTCCCCCGTCTTGCCCTGCTTGCCGCCAGATACCGGCAGCGCCTGCGTTGTCATCCCCAATTGCCTCTTATTTCACCAGCCGTGCAACATGGCGTGCCTCGCCGGCGCGGGCAAGCGCCGGATCGGCAGGGCTGACCTTATTGGCAAGCAATCGTGCAGCGTCTACCGGGGGTTGACAATCGTAGGTGATCCGCTGGGCGCCCCGCGGTCCCTTATGCCTCCAGTGTCATCCCGACGAAGGTCGGGATCCCGGGATGACAAGACGGGCCATCGGTCACACGTTGCCGCGCGGCCGCCGCGGATGTTAGATCGAGATGCATCGCCGATAGAGGGGATTGCGCGATGAAGCTGTTCTATGCCGTCGGCTCGCCCTATGCGCGGATCATCCGGGTGGTATTGCGCGAGACCGGGCTGATCGCCCGAATCGCCGAGGAGGAGGTTACCTTGCGCGACCCGAACTCGGCGCTGTTGGCCTATAATCCGGGCGGCAAGGTACCGAGCCTCGAGCTCGACAACGGCACGATCATCAACGAAAGCCTCCTGGTGCTCGCCTATCTCGACACCCAGCACGAGGGAAGCCGATTGTTGCCGATGGACGGCGCGGACGGCTGGAAGATCCTCGCCGAAGTTGGGCGGGCCTACGCCTTTCTCGACGCTGTCACGGTGTGGAACCGCGAGCTGCGCTTTGGCCTGAAGGCGCCGGGGGTCATCGCGCTCAAACCACGCGGGCGGAGCGCGCCGCCGATGCGTTCGAGGCCGCGCTCGGCCAGGGCGGCTATGGCGGGCCGATCGATGGCGGTCCAATCAATGCCGGGCAGATCGTGCTCGGCGCGGCCCTCGAAAACATCGCCCGCCGCCACAAGGTATGGGCGTGGCGCCCGGGCCGGCCGCGCCTCTCCGCGTTTCTCGACGAGATCGCGCGGCGCCCCTCGTTCGCCGCGACGGTACAGCCGGAAATCGAGGTCTAGCCGCCTGGCCTCCCTTGCCCTAGTCTTGCTCCCTGGCGGCATTTCCGCTACACCCTCGCCCCGTTCGGCACACCGAACCCAGGGCGCGTAGCTCAGCGGGAGAGCACTACGTTGACATCGTAGGGGTCACAGGTTCAATCCCTGTCGCGCCCACCATTAATATAAAGGGCTTAGTCGGAAACTGCTAAGCCCTTTTGATTTCAGTGTCAACACTATGTCAACATAGCAGTGCGACAACCGGCCGCAGTTCCAATTTCTGCGTAAAACCGAGTTTTCTTGACGATAAATCAAAAACAACAGCACTACAGAAACAACATACTCATTGGACTCCAACAAGTTACTCGACATTCAACCAAAGTGTTTCGCGCTGTTGTACTTCGTCGTTGTACACAGATTGACGTGGAGCTATATTTCGCTTCGTGTATCCTCTAGAGAGAAAGATAGACACAATGAATTTTGACAACATCGAAGTTGGCGATCATCTTCTCATCAGAAGCGAAGCCAGCGAAAAGCTGAAAGAATGGTTCGGTCCGGCCGGTCATATCGGCCCGGCTTGTTTGGCGAAATACGCTGTTACTGGCGACGGACCGCCCTACCTCAAAATTGGCCGGCGAGTGGCGTACCGCGAACGCGATCTATTCAAGTGGGCGGTGGCGCGTGCACGCCTTGTGCCCTCTACATCGGCTAGCGGCCTCGATCTTTAGGCCGAAAACTTAGTTTTGAGCGCGGCCGATGACAAACGTTGCGGACATCCGACCCGTCACGCTCGGCAGCGGCGGCAGCATCGCCTTAGAGCGGCGCTGGCTCGTGTGGCGCGAGGAAGAGAGAGGCGGCCCGGGCAAGCTGACCAAGGTGCCCTATATGGCGGACCTTAGCCAGAAGGCCCGGACGAATGATCCGGCGACGTGGTGCACGCGGGCCGAGGCCGAGGCTGCCGCCGGCAAGCTGCATCGCCCCGGCAAGAAGAGCGGCATCGGCATGGTGCTGGGGGCGCGCACGGAGGCCGCCAGCACGCCAATCGCCGGCCTCGACGTTGATAGCTGCTTTAACGCGGAGGGCGCGCTAGAGGATTGGGCAGAGGCCCTGGTGACCGCGCTGCCGACCTATTGGGAGGTAAGCCCGAGCGGAACCGGCCTGCATGGGCTGTTTCGCTGTCACCGCAAGGATTTCAAGCGGATACGCGCCGCGATCGAACAGCACAAGACGAGCTGGAAGCGCGGCAGCGGCAATCACCCGCCGAGCATTGATCTGTTCTTTCAGCGCGGTTATTTCACGATCACGGAAGACATGCTGCCCGGCTCCACGGACACGATCCGCGAGATTCCGACTGACGATTTGCTGCGGCTGATCGAAGTCACCGGCCCGCAGTTCGCGGGTGGGAAACGGGCGGGGAAAAAGGATGATAGCCGTAGCGGTCGCGCTTTCCACATTGCCCTGCGAATCCGAGGGACGGGCGGCAGCAAGGGCAAGTTCGTGGCCAAGCTTTATGAGGATTCCGAGCTGGCCGAATGGGCCGATGAGGATTCCCCGCGCAATGTCGATCGATGTTGGGAGAACACGGAGGCGTTCGCTTGGGCGAATAAGTTTCAGCGCAGCGATATGGGCGTGCCGATCTGCAATCTCGCCAACGCCTACCTCGCCCTCAGTGAAGCTCCCCAGCTCGCCGAGCTGTTTGCCCGCGATGAAATGCTGCGCGCCGATATCTTGATGAAGCCAGTACCGGATTCCGATGAGCCGTGGAGCGGCATCCGACCCGTTAGGGATGTTGACATAGCGGCCTTGCAAAGGTGGATTCAACACCATGGGCTCACCCGATTGTCTGAAGGCACCACACGTCAAGCGGAAGAGTTGCGCGCCAGCGAGTTGGGGTTTCATCCGGTCAGGGATTACCTCAAAAAACTCGATTGGGATGGCATAAATCGATTAGACACGTGGCTTGCAAGATATCTAGGTGCCGAGCAGAACGCCTACACGGCGGCAATCGGCAAGATGGTCCTCATTTCGATGGTTGCCCGCATCTTTAAGCCCGGTTGTAAGGTGGATTACATGCTTGTGCTCGAAGGGCCGCAGGGAAAGCAGAAATCGACCGCGTGCCAGATTCTCGCGGACAAATGGTTTTCCGATTCAATGCCGGATATCCGCGACAAGAAGGATTCTTCCCAGCACCTCAACGGAAAGTGGCTGATCGAAATCGGCGAGATGTCGGCGATGGACAAAGCCGATGCGGCAGCTCTGAAATCGTTCATCACGCGCGACACGGAAAAATATCGGCCGCCGTATGGCCACAAGGAAGTGCATGAGCCGAGGCAATGCGTGATGATCGGCACCACAAACAAGTCTGCTTATCTGCGCGACGAAACCGGCGGTCGGCGGTTTTGGCCTGTCGTGACTGGCAAAATTGATATCACTGCGTTGAAACGTGATCGCGACCAATTATTCGCCGAGGCGGTTGTGCGATATCAACGCGGTGAGCAGTGGTGGCCTGATGTGAAATTCGAGGCCGAAATCATTAAGCCGGAACAGGACGCCCGATACGAGGCTGACGCTTGGGAGGAGTCTATCCGCGATTACCTAATTCTTGAGACTCAAACAACAGTGCGGGATGTAGCGTTATGGGCACTTGGATTTAATCAGCTCAATTTAGGAACCGCTGCCGCGCGGCGGATTACGGCGGTATTAACCCGCATGGGATGGAAGTTGAGGCGGACCAGCGCAATGAATTATTGGGTAGCGAAATGCCATCAGTAATGGAGGCAGTGGAGGCATTTCCATATAGACCCTAACTTTGAATCCCTACTACCCCTCTCCTATGGAAATGCCTCCATTGCCTCCACAAGGCACCAAATTGAGTTTGAATGTTGACCCCGCGTCCTTTAGGAGCTGACAAATTGGGTATACGCAAAATTATACGGGCGGACAAACCGAACAAAGGATCGCGCCATGATCGAAGTTGATTTCACCTACACCGCTGGCATAGCCGGCACGGCGATCATGGTGAAGGGCCAGAAGTACACCGTCGGTGAGCGTCGAGCGGCGGCTCGCGATGAAACCGATGATTATCTGGCGATTCGCAATGCGCCGGCTGCGGTGCGGGGTTTGGTTTTCGGGCAAGTTCGCCTTTGGAACTACCTGCGGGGGATGGCGGACGCCATGATTTCTCCCCGATGATAGAGAGAGTGACTGTCATCGGAGGTGCTCGGCCGGAATCCGGCGTCCTTAAACTCGGTTGTTGATCGATCGGGAGATAATCAAAACGAAAATTAATTCGGCTGCACGCCCCATCGAGGTGGTCGAGTGGAGTAAATGCCGGTTTATTACGATGGGTCCCATCTGAGCGAAAAAGCGCCATGCGGGAGGGCGCGGCGCCCGGCCAAACAGAATTGCAAATACCTGACTAACGGACTTCAAGCGAAATTTATACTTGGATCTTCCGATCTTGCAGCTCGGTTATCGCGATTCGCGCCCTTCTATTGGACGCCTCGATCTAGCGGGGCGCCGCGCGGTGTGCGGGTTTATTGCTGGTTGCAGTATTTGAGCGAGTGGCCGGCGTCAAGGCATCGGCCCATAAGCTCATCGCTCGGGCCACCATGCAGCATGCGGTCAAGCTCATGGTTGAAATGCTGAACATCCGCCGCGCTGTTATTCGCTTCCGGTCCACCACCCCTCACCCTCGCATACATATCCTCTTCGGCTCTCGTTTTAGCCGTGGCGGCTTCGGCCCTGCGCGACTCACTTTGAGCGATTAGGGCCGCGCTTTCTTCACGTGTCAGTCCGCGGGCCAGGGTGTCTATGTCCTGGGACGTTGCCCGGCCGTTCAAATACTTTGTAGCCAGCTCCCCGAGTGTCGGGGTTCGTGGCGGCGGCATTGGCGGCATAACGGCGTAAAGCGTTGCCGCCGCGCCAATCGCTACTGCCGCTATGGCGCCGTAAGCGTAACGCGGGGGAATGGTCATGTCCGTGTTTCCTTTACCGGAACTAGGTAGAACTCGGTTTCGTCGAGAGTCATCCAGCGCAAATCGTTGATGCGCAACCCGTTGGTGCGCCCTCATCAGCCGGCTCGCCGGAGCCTGCTGGCGGCGCGTAAGCGCCTCGGCCGCCAAGACAGCCGTCTCGGTGGTAAACAGTTTATCTGACGGGCTCAGAGGCAGTTATGACGCAGGCAATCGCATATTACCGGGTTTCCACGGCGCGGCAGGGGCGTTCCGGGCTGGGCATTGAAGCGCAACGCACCGCCGTGCTCCGCTTCGCCGAAGCCGAAGGCATAAACCTAGTTGGCGAGCGGACGGAGATTGAGACGGGCAAAGGCGCCGACGCGCTTGAGCGGCGGCCGGAGCTGGCGGCGGCATTCGCGCAAGCCAGGAAGGCGAAATGCCCCGTGCTGGTGGCGAAGCTAGACCGGCTCTCCCGCGACGTGCATTTCATCAGCGGCCTGATGAGCCATCGCGTTCCGTTCATCGTCGCCGAGCTGGGCGCGGATGCGGACCCTTTCATGCTTCACTTGTATGCCGCGCTCGCTGAGAAGGAGCGGACGTTGATATCGGCCCGGACCCGCGCGGCCCTCGCGGTAAAGAAGGCGCAAGGGGTGAAGCTCGGCAATCCCCGGAATATGCCTGAAGCTGCTGCGAAGGGGCGCGAGGCGCAGCGTTCCGGTGCCGATCGGTTCGCGGCGAACGTGCTGCCAGTCATTCAGAGCATCAAGGCCGCGGGCGCAACAAGCTTTGACGCGATCGCAAAAGCACTCAACGCCCGCGGCATACGGACCGCGCGCGGCGGCGGGTGGCACTCCACGACGGTTCGGAACCTAATCGCCCGCAACCGACAGGTATGCTAAAGGTCACGATGGTAGGGATGGCGCCGCAGAGAGAGCGCGTGGCGCGGATCGTAGCGCAGGCGGAGAACGCAGCGTAATCCTGATGCCCAAATAAGCACCTACCTGCGAGATTCGGTTTTCTCGATGGAGTTAGACGTGGAGACGGCTCGGCTATCGCTGGCAGACGACGAGCGACAGGAGTACTGTAGGCCTTGGTCTGTCGTAGCTGGCGAGAGCGGCGTGAGGCGGCCTGCGAAGGGGCGGAAGATGGAAATGGCGCCCGCGCCGCAGCCGGTGCCGCAGAACGTGAAGCGAAGGGTTGGGGTGAAGAAGTGGGCGCGGGGACGCTGCTTCCGTTGAGGCCGGAGGAGATAGCTATCTACAAGGCTAGTGCAATGACGCGTGAAGCTCGTGTGAGGGCATCGCATTGTGCAGAAGTGAGCGAGCGGCCCTGTCCCACGGTTGATGCATTACCAACCGTCCACGAGCTGGTGCCGTGGGAGAAGGCTTTGATGGAGGCAGGGGTTTGGATTGACGATGTGGCGATGCGCCCGCGGCGGGTGGGGGATGGGTTTGTGGATACTGTGGGTCAGCGTTGGATTTGGTTGCCGGACGGGTCGCGGCGGGTGACGGAAACAGAACGCTGGCATTTGCCGGCGGAGGTGGCTGCCCGGTTACGGCTGATGTATGAGCGGAGTGAGGCACCGGAGCCGGCTGACTTCATGGCGGCGGTACGGGATGTGGCGAGGGGTTGGTAACGAGGTCAAAAATGGCGACGCCCACGCGATCCTAGACAACGGTCAAGAGCGTTGTCCCCTCCGCAAGATTTGTTCAACACCCTCATCGTGTTCGCATCTGCACCCGACGCGGAATAGCAAAATATATGTCCACACGCTGGTGCCCTCCGCTAAGCCGCGGGATGAACCCGCTGCGTGGTCTGCTGCTCCTTGCCCTGATCGCGTCGATCGCCGCGGGAGCGACCGCCTCGGCCACCTCGCTCGGCGCGAACAAGTTCGACTTGATGCTCGACTATGTCACGCCCTCACCGCCGGCCGGCGCCAATCCGGAAGGCTATCGCCGGGTGCGCCAGGCGATGGCCAGAAAGGCGATCGCCGATGCGCACGATGCCGGCCTTGCCTTCTTCCGGGTTGCTGTCACGGGCTACTCTCCGAGCGAGTTCAACGCCAAGCAGCACGACCTGACGCTCTGGCAAAGTGACCCGCCGCGGTTTTGGGCGGCGCTCGACGCGATGTTCGACGACCTCGATGCGGCAGGCATCCGGCTGGTCCCGAGCTTTGTCTGGAACGTCACGCAATTCCCGGCGCTCGGGAACGACACCGTCGCGACCTTCGTGCGCGATCCGAACGCGGCGAGCCGCCGGCTCCTCGCGCAATTCATCCGCGACTTCATCGCCCGCTACAAGGAGCGCCGGACGATCCTGTTTTACGAAATGGGCAACGAGATGAACCTTGCGGCCGATCTGGACGCGCACAAGAGTTGCCAGCGCGAGCCCTGCATCTGGGAAAATTTCACGACCGCCGACATGACCCGATTTGCCCGCGAGACGGTTGCCCTGATCAAATCATCGGACGCGTCGCGCGGGATAACATCCGGCTACTCGCTGCCCCGCCCGGGGGCGACGCATTTGGAGCGCCGCCCGCAATTCGCCGCCGGCGGTCCTGACTGGACGCCCGATACGGCCGGCGAGTTCGCCCGCTATTTGATCGCGACCGACGAGCCGTTCGACATCATCAGCATCCATGTCTACCCGGAGGATCAGACCCGGCCCTCCGAGCGAGCCGCCGGCGCGCATTTCGATCCCATAGCGGAGGCCGCCAAAGTCGCGCGGTCGGCCGGTAAACCGCTCTTCATTGGCGAGTTCGGCGACCCCGGAGGGGCGACCCCGTTCATGGGCCACGTCCTGGACGAGATCGTCCGCGAGCGCGTGGATTTCTCGGCCATCTGGGTGTGGGAATTCTACCAGACCTCGACGTATGAGACCCGCAATACCGATGCGACCCGAGCCGATGTCGAGCCCGGATACACCGACGAGTTAATCCGATTGCTGATGGAGACCGGGCGACGCATGGGGGCCGGGCCCCCGCTGAGCGAATCCACGGCGCCACGCGTGGTGCTCACCTGGCCGCTGCCCTGTGCCGCGATCGACCAGCCGACCGACCTCGCCGCAATCGCCAGCGACGGCGTCAAAGCCGTCAAGCAGGTCGACTTTTTGATCGAAGGCCAGCCGGTCGCGTCTGTTACCGCACCGCCCTACCGCGTCCGCTTCGATCCCGCGGGGCGGGCATCGCGCCATGCCGACGTTGAGGCCCGCGCCATCGCCGACTTAGGCGCCGCCACCGCGGTCCACAGTACTATTCGTCTCAATGGCGACAAGGGGGAATGCCAGCTTCGTTAACAGGATTTAACCCACGCAGGAGTTCCCTCCTTCTTTATGACGATGATTTTTGGCAATGTCGTTTGGCCGGTGAAATCGTAGAAATAATTGAAGGAATAAGTATCGAGTTTCACCGCATCCATAAACTTCTTGCTTATCAGCTGGTTATCCAAATATTTGTCATCGACAAAAAAATCGTAGAAAAACTCCCATGTTTTCGGCACAACCGGTAGTGAATCTTCAAAGAACGGCGACTGCCAATGCAGGTCCTCGATGATATAAAAACCTCCGGGATGCAGAGACTTAAATAATTCTTTGAACGTATTCTGCTGGTGATACGAGGCATGCGACGCGTCGTCGATTATGATGTCGAAATGAGATGACATTCGTAATATCGCTTGCAAATCTTCCGTGGATCCACAATCGCCCCGTGTGAATTCGAAGCGCGGGTGCTTCATATGCGAGAAGTCAGTGATATCGAAGCCAAAGATGTTGGCTCGACTAAAATACGAAAGCCACATCAGCACGGACGGCGATATCGCGAAGCGATCGGCCGAATGGCCGAGTTCTGGTCCTCCAACCGCGAGCCCGATTTCCAGTAAATTTATGGATTGATCTCGCGCATCGGCGAACAGCAGATCATAAAGGAATGTGTAATGGTGCGCCGGCCCTACGGCGGTCCCCTTATCAGAGCGGTATCTGTCGGCGAGAGCCGTCAACGTCTCGCGCTCCTGAGAGGACGGGTCGGCCAAGCCCATCAATGCCCCGTATTGGTGAGATGGCGGATCGGCCGAGCCTCCGGCAGCCACGGCCCGCAACGTCGCTGCAACATTACGGTGCTCTTGCTGGAACGTGTTCCAGCGCGGATGCCATATCGTGACGCCTTCGGCGGTCAACAAATTCGGTTCACCAACCCGTTTTGCGATCGAGGGATTTAGGAGGCTGAGCCTGATATTGTCGCCATGAAACGCTCGCGAATTCCAAACGACGGATCGCCAATCCGGCGAGTCGTTCCGTTGCTCCCATTCGACGCCGGCATCGAGCAGCATCTCCGCGAGGCCAATTTGGTCATCGAACATCACCTCGACCCATCGCTCCCACCTGCCCAGAAATCGTTCAAGACGTCCGGATGCTCGGCACGCGAAAAACCCGCAACAGGGGATAACGCCCCATTTCTGCACGGCGTACAACGGCATATCGGAGCTCGGCATGAACGCGATGTCCACGTCGGAAAGGGATGCCTGTTCCCAAATATGAATAAAGTTTTTTACCCAGAAACTGTCTAGGTCGGAATAAATTACGTCGTGTTCTCGCGAGACAAAGTACCTTATAAGCTTGATCTTCAGATACCAAAGGTAATAAAGATCCTCTCCATTCCCGGAGGCGGTGAGTTTTTGACGCGGGGTAAAATCAAAAATCGTGACATTAGCGAATTCGATCGCGTTCAATTTGGCGATAATGCGATCATGGACTCTCTGACCGATGCCAACAATCACTAGATGTTGTTGGCCTCCTGTTGACGCATTGAACACGTCGATCCACAACTCAAAATTTTCCAGATAATTCTCGGTGAGAAACACGAAGCAGATGCATTTCGGCAACCCATCAATATGAAGTTGCGCCGAAAATTGGTCGATTTGCCGTGAAAATTCATAATAATCGGCGTCGCATCTTCGTATGGAGTGGATTGCGATATTGGCTAGAACATGAAGGTGAAAGTTGATCTCGACGCATTGGTATCCAAAATTATCTTTAACATCTTTTAGAAGAGGTGGAGATAAGGTAAGACTCTTAAAAACAGAATTGGTCAGCTGAACAAGGCTATGGGTGTCGAGTATCACCGCGTAACCCCATACAATTTTTTGGCCCAAATTGATCAAATCCTCAGACGCATTGGGCGTTAGCAGTGCAGAAAGATAGACAGCGATGTTTTGAGAAAGGTGATTTGTCGGCCGAAAATCAGCCAACGCAAGCCCGTCTCGGTTTGTGTCGATTTCAATTACCTCTTTGAGCAATTCGCCGAAGTTTATCTGCCATAGTGGACGGTCCACGCAGCGTTCGGCGACCGAGGATGCGAGGCTTGGAGAGAAGTAAAGCTTCATCTCAGACGACAAGTAGGACTCCAATTAGTACATTATGTTACCGGAAAATCTGAAGCGGCCGATGCCCTTCGGTCTTACCCGCAACTCCGTTGGACTTCCTCAGCGTACTCCGATTACGACTGGCGTAAGCAGCGTCATATAGCCGTGGAGCGGGCCGAATAAAAACGTCGCGCGGGCGCGAGCGAATCCCGCGTCGCGAACTTCATCTAAAATCTTCCAGCCAAAACTCCGAAAGGAGAGTATGCCGCCCTCCTTTGCGGGGTCTCCATGATACTCGGGCGGATGGATGTGATTTATGGAGCCATCCGGCAATAGCTCCGCCCTGATGAGGTGGGCATAATGCTCACCGCCTAGCCATGGGAAGGACAGCAGCACCCGCCCACCGGGCTTCAACGTTCGCGCCATTTCGCGCAAACCCGCCCGATAGTCCGGTATGTGTTCAAGGACCTCCATACAGATGATGCAGTCGAACTCATTGTCGGAAAATGACAGGGCGGTAAGATCCTCGTATCGAATGCCGTTTTCGACCTCCCCCGACCGCCGGCCCTCTTCGTGTTCGCTAGATACCAGGTTTTCCATTCTCTCGGAAAGCCACTGCCGGAACCGAGAACGATGACCAACGTGGTAAACGCGATCTTGCGGGCCGGCGCCGTCCAGCAAAACTCGCAATACAGCGCGGTCAAGGGTGGTCATCTTGCAGTCACATACCAGGTTCGACCACCACGAGACTCGAAATGCAAATCGGTCCCCCTCCGACATCTTGGAAGGCTTACAGGTAAAAGTCACCGAGCATTCGCAGATGTCGCACAATCCCGGCAGCTGGATCGGCTCGTCGCGGTTGCCAAGGGTTTCGTGCCACAGCCAAATCGTCTCCAACAATTTGCTGTTGTCTCGAACATAAGCAAGAAATTCCTCGTGGTGTTCGAAGGACATACGCAGCAGGTTATGAGGTATCGCCGGGCCCATCATCAATCCCTCACACCTGATTCCGCCGAACAGAGGCCAACAGTTGTCCAGGGGGTCTCAAATGGAAAACGTCAGATCACCGCGATCGACAATGATTTTCGATGCCACTCTATCGATCCGACATTCCCCGGTTTCCCGGCACGTTTGACCTGATTCTTCGACCTTCCGTGTTCCGCAGCAACGAAATTCGAATCGCGCGACCGCCTCGTGGGAGAGCCGCTTTTTTTTTTCCAACCGACCGTGACAGGCTTTCTATGGCGAACTCGTTTGGTATTCCATCGTTTGAGCCGAGCTGGTGGAAGGACGATATCGGGCGTGCGCGCAAGGTCGTCAAGGAAGGAAGCCAGGTGCTGATTGTAAGTGTGGTTGCATCTGAAGACAGCAGTCTTGACGCCACAAATCGACGATTTTTTCAATACGCTAGGCGTCCATAAAGGGCCGTCCGGTTATCCGAGCCCGGCGGGGGTGTCCGAAGTTCGGACGATCGAGTGTCCGAATTAAGACAGCACCAAACGTTTCGCGGGCCGCAACGTCCCCTTTATCGGATTACCCGCCGCAAATAGGCGCTTCGCTGGCCACGGCAATGGGCTCACCCATCCCCGGCTGTGCGGCTGATTTCGTCGTCAACGCCGCTGGCACCATGAGCAACGCGCGCCAGGGTGGGGCTTTCGGCCCCTTCACGCCTTGCGGATCGGCACTACCTCGGCCGCCGGCCGTCCGCGCTTCGATGCCGCCGCAACACGGGCCGCAACCCGCTCCGCCGCCGCCCTGACCGGGTCTTGCGCCAAGTGGGCATAGCGTTCGGTCGTGCGGCTCTGTGCGTGTCCTAACGCCTTCCCGACGATGTAGAGCGACGCACCATCAGCGACCGCAAACGACGCGAACGCATGCCGCAGGTCGTGCACCCGGAAATCCGGCAGCTCGGCGCGCTCGCGCACCCGCCGCCAGTCTTTGCCAAGGCCGGTGTAATGCTCGTTGCCGCGCCCGGCCGGCAGCACGTATTCGCCCTCGCTTGGCAGCTCGGCGAGGATGGCGAGCGCGGACGCCCCGAGCGCGACGGCCTTCTGCCCCGTCTTCGAGTCCGGCAGCCGCAGCAAGCCATGCTCGAAATCAACCCACGCCCATTTCAGCCCTAGAATCTCGCCCTTGCGGCAGCCGGTCATCGCCAACAGCTTGATCGCCGTCGCGGCGTTGCGGCTCAGCTCGGCAGCGTCCTGCATCGTCTCGACCGTCTCGACAAGCCGCGACAGCTCGTCGGCCGTCAGCGATGCATCGCGCTTGCGCAGCCTCAGCAGCGGCACGCCCTTGGCCGGGTTGGCATCGATCAGCTTGCGGCCTACCGCCCATGTGAGAACGGCTGACAGCGTGCCCAGCGAGCGCGCTGCGGTGCCAGGGCCGCCGGCAATGATCGCCCGGCCGCGCTTCTTCGTCTTCACGTCAGCCTTGTTCCGGCCGGCGGCTACATCAGCCTGGAATTTCGCCACGTCGCTTTGCGTCAGCGACCGTGCCGGCCTCTTGCCGAGTAGGGGCACGACGTGCCGCGTCAGATTCGACCGATCGGTTGCCCATGTACTCGCCTTCTTATTGGGGCGATCGATCGGCCCTTCGGCGAGATACAGCTCTACCAGCTCGGCGATGGTCATCCCGGCGCGATCGGCCTCGCGTTTCTCGGCGACTGGATCGTGGCCGTCCGCAACCGAGGCCAATATCTTCCGCGCCCGGTCGCGGGCTTGCTCGGGTGTCAGCACGCCATGCCGGCCGATCGTCTGTCGCTGTAGGCGGCCGCCGACGCGATAGTTGGCAATGTACGTCTTGACACCCGTGGGCAGGATGAGCAGCCCAAAGCCCTTCAGCTCGTCATCCCACAGCAGAAGCCGCTTGCCGTCCGTCGCGGCGGCCGAGTCCACGACTCGCTTGGTGATTTTCGGCATGTCAGCGTCCCTGTGTCAGCTGCCGTGTCAACACTATGTCAACAACGTGCGGCAAATTCGAGAATGTAAGGGTCAATCCCCTACATTTCGATATAAGCCGATCACGTTGATTCGACGACGGCTTTCCATGCCGATCAACGTCGTGTCAACACGGGCAATCTCGGGTAAACCCCACGGAATGACATTGACATCGTAGGGGTCACAGGTTCAATCCCTGTCGCGCCCACCATCTTTTCGACCTGTTACGGTCAGACTCGCTACAGCACCTTAAGCTAACTGGAAGCATATCGGAAGCACTCGCCGCAAAACCGGCCCCACCCACGCTCCGGAGTGTCGCTCGACCTCTGCCCCAGCGAAAGCCCGATTGATCCACCGGGGCGAACCGTCCCTTTATGGCAGCACGTGATTGCCGCTGGCATCGCGGTCGCTTCCTACAGCGTCTTCTTCTCAACGCCGTTGAACATGCTGCCCTGGCCGGTGGCGGTGGGCGTGCTGGCCCATGCGCTGCGGTGGGTTGCACTCAGCGTGTTCGGTTTCGGCGTCGCAGCCGGCGCGCTGGTCGCGTGCATTATCGTTGGACTGATACTCACTCCGGTTTCACGCCGCTCGCACATGCCGTTTGCGGCGATCGGCTTCGCAGCCGTCGTGTCGATGATGCCGGGCGTCTACCTCTTCAGGATGATGAGCGGCCTTGTGCAGATCGCCGACGGCGCGCAGACGACGTTGTCGCTGATACAGGGGACAATCTCCGCCGGAATGACCGCCTCGATCATCATTTTGGCGATGAGCTTAGGGCTCATCATTCGGACGCCGAACTGCCCACGCTTCGCACGAGTCGACCCACTGACAGCTGGCGGACCTGCTCTGCACCGAAGGCTTTCCTGCTCTACGACATGGTTGTGCGTGCTACCGATAATTCAATAGGAAATAGGCAAAATGAACCCGGTCGCGGCCTGAGGCGACAAACGGTTGAATGGGCGTCCATCGTATGATCGGCGTAGCCTGTATTGGGAACTTGCCCCGTTTTGTGGGAGGTTCGGCGAACTCGGGTCATTACGCAACCGGAGGCGGTGATGTCGAACATGCTGATCTTAAGGGGCAATCGCGGGGCCTATCCGGACGAGCGCGGCCAGAGGCATGACTACGCAAGGGGAGCGCTGCACGAGTCGGCCGCGAAAGAATACGCGAGGCGTAAGGGCTATGAAGGGATAGTGCTGGATGTGTCGGGCGACGCGTTGAGAGGTGGCAATCGGTCCCACAATCCGCAGACTTTAATGGCCTTGAGCAGGTTTCATGCGGACGATTCGATTACCGCATTCTACGGGTTTTCGGGCGGCGGCTACGACGTGTGGTGGATTCTTCGCAGCCTGAAGGAGGAGGACCTCAAACGCATCAAATTGATCGTCGTGCTTGGTGCGCCGGATCGTCCGCAGCCCGAGTATGAGTCGTCACTCTTTAAGGGGGCCAATTGGGAGTTGGTCTACAGAACTAATCCACCGGGTTCGGCCGCGGTCGTGCCGAGAGGCAACGATTCACACATGTTTGGCCCGGAGTGGTTGCTCTCGCAAACGCCCGATCCCGACAGCAAAACTCCGGCCCGATGAGGCCGCGGGTGCGACCGCAATCCACCCTCCCGAAGACTCCGGACTGGCCCCTGGCAATGACCGCCAAGGGGCCATGAAGATCCGTTCCCGGGCCAAGCCTGAGTGGCCGCTGTCGGTTTGGTCAAGGGACCTTCGCCGGGATAGGCGCCAAGGAGGAAGACGCGCCGATTCTGGCCTTTCGCGCGATCGTGAGTGAACCGCCGTAGTCGACCCAATGCAGCCCTCCGTTGGGCGTAGGAAGGTCGACCGCTCGCCGCTCCAATCCGGCCGGTCGATTTCTTAGGGCCCGGACCCGCGGCTATCAGGCAGCCGCGCGCCTCGAGCTACCGCTGGCGACATCGGCGATCCTGGCCGGCATCAGGGTATCGCTAACGATTGCGATCGGGACAGCGACGATCGGCTCGACGGTCGGCGCGTTGCCTCTTGGCACGCCCATCTTCGACTGGCTCGACCCAAAGAACGAGCCCGTCGTCATCGAGGAGGGCGCGCCGGTGGCTATTTGCGACCCTCACCGACGGGCTCGATTGCCGAACGATCGCCGATGCCGCTCGGCAGAGCGGTCTACCGGTCACCTGTTGGCCGCAGGTTGATTGACGATGTCGGCCCCAGCCCTACAGCATTGCCGTCGAGGTGCAACAAAAGACAAACAAAGACAACCACGACGGGCATAATTACCCACAGGGCGAGGTCGTGAATTCTGTCCTTCTGGTTGACAGCGCAACCAAGCTCGATCCGGCCGGCACCGAGGATGCGCAATCCACCAGCACCTCCGTCGACACGATGGTCGTCGGTGTCGCCAGCCGAGATGCCAGCGCGGGATTTACGGTCGGCGATCCCGGTCTTGCGGCGAGCGCGGACAACGGCGGCGCCGGAGCGGGCATGCTGCCGTCCTTCGGATCCAGCAATAGCCCCGCCAGCGCGGGCCTGAGCGGCGGCGATCAGCAGTCCAGCGGCACCACGAGCGACACCGTTGCCGCAACGGCGAGCGGCGACGAAACTCCGACCCTCGGCTTTGTCGCGGTCGCTCCGGCCGACGCCGCAGCGGCGCCCGGCGACATGGTCAATATGGCAGCTGGCTCGCTGCCACAATTCACCGCATTGGTCGCGCGGGGCGGCGTAGCCGAGGACAGCGCCGGCGGTTCGACAGGAGGCAATGCAGAACTGACACCGATCGGCGGTGACGTATCGCTGACCGTGCCGGGCGGCGGTGCGAGTGTCGACACGGTCAGCAGCGGCGGTAGCGAGCCTTTCTGCCGGCCGCGACCGCGAATTCCACCGCGTACAACGCCGGCGGTAGCGCAGGCTCGGCGTCCGGCGACAGCAGGAGTTTGAGCACCGTTGTCGACGGCGGCGCTTCGCGGTGCTGTCGGGCATCACGATCTCCGGCTTCACGGTGAGCGGCGATACGATCGACGTGACCGATCTCGCCTTTTCCGGCAATACCAGCGTCGGCTTCGATTCGGGGACGGATATTCTGACCGTCAACGAGGGCGGTAACTCAGCGACGATCCAGCTCGACAGCGAGGACTACACCAGCATCAGCTGGGTGGCGGGAAACGACGCCGGCAGCGGCACCAATGTGATGGTAGCCTGCTTCCTGCGCGGCACGCTGATCCTGACCGACCATGGTGAGGTGCCGGTCGAGGAGCTGGCGATCGGCGACGCGGTGATGACGCGCTCGGGTGCAGTGAAGCCGGTCCGCTGGATCGGCCGGCGCAGCTATGACGGCCGCTTCATCGCCGGCAACCGCGCTGTGCTGCCGATCCGGGTCGCCGCCGGGGCGCTCGGAGAGCGTGTGCCGGCGCGCGATCTGTGGCTCTCGCCCGAGCACGCGCTGGCGATCGACGACGCGCTCGTGCCGGCCGTGCAGCTGGTAAACGGGCTCACCATCACCCAGGCGCACGCGGTTGAGTGGCTTCAATATTTCCACATCGAGCGGAGGGACACGACATCATCTTTGCCGATGGCGCGCCGGCCGAGACCTATGTCGATTGCGACAACCGCTTCATGTTCCAGAACGCCGGCGAATTCGCCGCGCTCTACCCGGGCGACAAGCGCCCGGCCTGGGATTTCTGCGCGCCGCGGCGGGAGCCGGGTTCGCCCGAGCTGGCCGCGATCCGCGCCGCGCTGCTGGAGCGCGCCGAGCGCCTCGGATATGCGCGCGACCTCGACCCCGAACTGCACCTCGTTGTCGACGGCGCGGTTGTGACGGCGCTGTCGGTTTCCGGCCTGGCCTACCGCTTCGAGATACCGGCCGGCAGCAGCGCGATCTGGCTCGTTTCGCGCAGCGCGGTGCCGGCCGAGATCGAGGTCGTCTCGCGCGATCGGCGGCGGCTCGGCGTTCCGGTCGAACGGGTGGTCTTGTGCGACGGCGACCTGTCGATCGAAGCCTGGCACGGCCATATCGGTCTCAGCGACGGGTTTCACGACGACGAGGCGACACATCGTTGGACGGACGGGCTGGGCCGCCTACCCGGCGCCCTCCTGCGCCCGTTCGCCGGCGCGGTTGTGCTCGAACTGCACCTTGTGCTCAGCACGCTGGCGTACCCGGTTTCCGCCACGGAGCGCTCGGACTCACCGTCCACACACAGACTGCACCGCTCCGATGCCTATGCGGCATTGCTAGACTTGGTGCGCTCCCGCTGACCCCCGGGGCAGAACAGCGGCTTGGCCCCGGCACATCGCGCGCGAACTTTGCGGCGGGCAGATCTGTGACCGCAAGCGCCGCGGCTTTCGCCGGGCGTGGGTCGCGCGAGTGGCTCGAGAAATTCTATTCGCTCAATGACAACTGGCAGGCCGAGGACCACCGCAAGCTCTTGGCCTTCGCCCGCGACGTGTTGAATTCGGACTATGCCGCACTCCGGCTGACCTTTGTGCAATTTGCCCGGGCGCCCCATTTCAACCATTTGAACGCGGTCTACGACGCCTTCGATTCCCGACCTTTCCGACCGGGTGGCGGGCGGGTGATGGGACCGGTGACGCCTCGATGGTGAGATTAGCGAGCGGGCGCTCGACGTATAGAGTGGCTTCCTGTGCCGACCTCAGTTGCTCGAAGACGAGCATTGAATGAGCACGGAAATAGCGCTTAAGAGGTTGCGTGCGTCTCCGGCAAAGGCGCCCGTCGGAAGCGTGATCCCATAGGCGGAAAGTAGGGTCTGGATATCCTCCCTTGGAAGCGCCACCCCCAACTCGGCATGTTCCTCGTCGCGTCCGATGATCATGCCAAGGAGCGAGCCGTCACCGGAGAGTACTGCACCACCGCTGTTTCCGGCGTGCAGCTTGGCCCGAATGACCATGATCCGGTTGCCCGGCCGGGCCGTGCTGTCGCCGACAAGCGAGCCCTCGACCAGTACCGGCTGCAGAGGCTTCGTCGCGATAACGCCGTAGCCCAAGGTGAATACGTCCTCGCCCGACTGAGGCGGCGCGCGCGCGACGACGGCGGCTTCACCCGCAGGCCTGCCGTCCGCCCAGAGCAGGGCGAGATCCAACCGTTGGTCGGACGCGATAATGTAACTTGGCCGCTCGCTGCCGTCCGACTGCCAAGCAGAGACGTTCGCACAGCCGGCGACGACGTGCGCGCTGGTGACCAGAAAGCCGTCGCGTGAGACAAAAAACCCCGTCCCGCTCTTGACCCGGCTCACCGCGCCTTCTGTAGTCGGCGCGGACGAAGCGGCCGTCGCCGGCCCGGCGACGAACCCGACCAAGCACAGCATTGCGCCGCCGAGAATGCGGAGCGCAATCTCGGCCGCGTCGCCCGGGCGCCGCGGCGGTCGGCTCAAAGGGGCGGGGCTAACCGCTGCTCAGACAGCGTCGCGCCACTGACCGTCCGGCCCCTTGCAGCGGCGAGAGCTCGCCGTGCTGCTGGTATTGCCATCGATGTCCGCGTCGATCCGGGTGAAGTTATCGCAAATCTGACGCGACGCCGGATCGCTAAAGCTGTTGAGCCGCTTCACCGTGATGCGATGGCGATGCCCGTCCGAGGGCGTCTTGTAATCGGTCGACACGGGCACATAAGCAGAAGGCGGCAGAGTCAGCGCACCGGCTTGCCGAGCCGCCTGCTGCGCGATCTGCTGCTCAATCGCCGCCTGTTGCGCCGCGGCTTGCTGATAGGCGATTTGCGCTGCCATCTGCTGGCATTGCTGATCCGCCTGAGCGCCGCTCAAGCCGCCGAACAGCATCCCGGATCCGGCCCCGATCGCGGCGCCCCGCCCACCGCCCATCACCCCGCCGAGGATGCCGCCGATCACCGCGCCGGTGGCCGCTCCGGCAGCGGCATTGTTCTGCATGCAATAGTCGGGGAGCTGCGCGTATGTCGTCTGCGCCGGAGCGTACTGTTGTTGAGGCGGAGCATATTGCTGCTGGGCTGGAGCGTATTGTTGCTGCGCGGGATACTGCGATTGGTACGGATAGGGTGTCGTCTGGTACGGCGAGTACTGTTGAGCCAGGGCGCGGTCGCAGAGGGTCCCACCCACGGCCAGCGCGATAACCGAACTCAAGATCGCCCTGGTAATCATCGCTTGATCCTCCCTCTCCGCGTTAGTAACTATCAGATCGGACTCACCGGTGGTAAACGCCGGATTGGTCCCGAGTTGCGGTCTTTTTTTCGCGTTTCGCTCGTTGGGGCCGATCTAGCGGCGTTGTGCCAGGAGTGAACGGTACTCGGGAGGCGCGTTCGGCGCCAGCTGCACCAAGCGGTCGAGCAGCGCCAGCCGCGCGATATCCTGTCCGTCGGAATAGCATCGATAGGTGTCGCCCGATTTGCGATAGCAGACGACGTGGTTGTGCGACGGTTTGAGATAACGCACCAGCGCCTCGGCGTGCTTCGCCTCCGCCGAGCCGATGGCGCGGTCGACGATCCCGTAAACCTTGATCCACCGCGTCTTGTCCAGCTCGATCTCGTTGAGCCCCTTGGCGCCGGTCACCCGCCCTTCAAGGTCGGGCTCTCCCTCGGGTTTCGGCGCTACAGCCGGAGCTTGCGGACCCAGGGACGGCGCTGGCGCCGGGGTGGCCGGCGGCTCCGCCGTCGCGACTTGGAAGCCGGAATCCGGCCCGCTGGGTCTCGCCGGGGGCTCGGTCGTTGCCGGTTCGCTGGGTGCGGCCTGCGCCGGCTGGGATCCGGCCGGCCCTGCCTCGACTGGCGCGGTGGACGGTGGCGGCTCGGCGCTAACCGACTGGGTAGGCGCTGGGGGCGGCGCGGGCGGCGGCAACGGGGGCTCGAATTTCGCCGGCTCGGCCGGGGCGGGCGGCGGGAGGAGGGACAATTGAGGCTCGGCTGTCGCCGCCTCCGCCAGTCCCGGCGGAGAAGCCGGCGGCGGGCGCGGATCAACTCTGACCGGCTCGCGTGGCTCGGGCGGAGAGGTGTTCGGCGTCGGGCTGGGCGGCGGTGTGGGGGTCTGGTCCGCTGCAGCTATCGTTTGCGGCACCGACGAGGAATGGGTCGGTATCAGACCATTGGGAGCGAGCAGATAATACCCGCCGCCGAATAGCAGCGGCAGCGCGAGCACGCCGGCGCCGATAAGCCAAGATCGCGGGACCGCTCGCTCATCCGGCGGCGACGCCGATGGCCAGACACTCGCTTGCGGCGACGGCGCGACCGATTGGCGATCCGGGCGGCTCGACCACGGCTCCGGATCCGCCGCCGCAGCGCTAGGCCGGCTCGGCGGCAATTCCCAGTCGGCGCGTTGCCCGTTCGGGCGATTCGACGGCATCGTCGGATCGACGGGCACCGGGCGCGCCGCGTTAAAGACCCGGGTTGCCTCGAGATCGTCCGACCCGAAGGCCCGGGCGTACAGCTGCTGGAGAATATCGACACTCTCGCCGCGCAGCGCCAGCGCGCCGACCGCCCGGCCAAACTCCTCGACCGAGGCAAAACGGTCCTCCGGCCGCTTGGCGAGGGCACGCATCAATACCGCCTCGGTGGCCGCTTCCAAGTCAGGCACCCGCCCGGCGAGCGGCGGCGGGGTAGCCTGAAGCTGCGCGGTCATCAGCGCGTATTCGTTGTCCGACGTGAACGGCGCCGTGCCGGCAAGCATCCGGTAGAACACGATCGCCAGGCTGTAGAGATCGCTCCGCTCGTCGACCTCCTCGCCCCGGATCTGCTCCGGCGACGCATACACAAACGTGCCGCAGAATTCGCCGACCCGCGTCAGGTGTTCCGAACCGCGCACCCGGGCGATGCCGAAATCCATGATCTTGACCACGCCGTCATCGGTCACCATCAGGTTTGCCGGCTTGATGTCGCGGTGGATCACTCCCCGGCGGTGTGCATACCTCATGCCGGCAACCGTCTGGGCAAGAACGGCGAGGCTGTCGCGCAACGTGAGCCGCTGCACCCGAGCCAGGAGAGCCTCCAACGTCTGGCCGTGCACGAGCTCCATCACCATGAAGGCGTCGTCGCCCTCGGCGTGTAACGCGTAGAGCGTGGTGATGTTCGAATGGTTGAGATTGCCTAGGCTTTTCGCCTCGATATGGAAGCGATCGACAAAATTGCTGTCACGGCTGAGCTCCGCGCGCAGCATCTTGATCGCCACCGGACGCCCGAGGACCTTGTCTTGCGCCGCGTAGACTTGACCGATCCCGCCTTCGCCGAGCAGGCCCTCCAACTCGTAGGTGCCCATCGTGCGCGCGTTCATCGTGCGCGCCCCGCGCAGGATTTCTCGATGACGCTTTTCCGGTGTGCGAGCGCGGGCGAGAAGCCGGCCCAAAAGCGAGTGCTCACCGTCGTGTGAGGTTCGCCGCAGCGGCGACAAACGATACGCATGCTCAGCCCTGCGCCTCCCGAACGGCCCAGCTGAAACGAGCCCGGACAACGCCGCTTGGACGACGATAGCATGCCAAGAATATGGGCGACATCTTTACGCTGCGCGCAATCGTTTCGATGAGGGGGCTCGACCACCCGCGTCACAACAAGCACCGGCCGCGTCAACCGACCCAGCTACGCAGCGGACCGCAATCCAAATGGGTGAAGTGCTTGAGCGGGTACATTCCCACCCCGCCATAAATGAAGGTCTTGAAGTCTTTGGCAACCGCTTCGTTATCAACATTTGGAAGGTGGATATCAAGAGCATTCGCCCGCAGATGCTGCGAGTTCAGCGCGGCACCTTCGAGCTTGGAATTGGTCTCGGGTGTGCGATAGCCGCTTAGAATGCTTATCTCGTCCTTGCAGTACTTCCAATGAAGAACGAATAGGAAGTCCATCAGATAAGGGTTCAACCATTGCCACGAGTTTTCGCGAAAATCTCGACAGGTCCACGAAAATTTTTGGACCGCGGGCACAACATACTTTCCATCTTCCATATATAACTCGTTGAATCTTTCGCTGGTATGAACAAAGATAATCTTAACCCAGCGCCGCGACGGAAAATTCTTGTGTTCTATCCAATCGGGCGGCGGCCAGGTGCACGCGGCAGCGCTCGTTTCTGCCCACGCCGGCAAGTTCGGCAGACCGGCAGCTGCGATGGCGCCCAGCAAGAGCTGGCGGCGATCGATCACGGAACGCATGGGCATCGAACGCTGATCGGATAGAGAGATTTGATAAAGAAATACTATCGCAGCCGACTGCGTTCAATCCTCGCTACCTCAGTTTGGTGCCGCGGGGCGTGGTGCCGGCGTTGGTGTGCGTTGCGCCGGTGCGCCCCCCAGCGCCGGGAACTGCTCGGTACAGGGTAATGTCGGGAACGGCCAGCCGGGACAACCGCCCGACTTCGCCGTGGCCGCCGTGGCCGCACCCGAGCCGCGCGGCGGCGGAATGGGCGGCGACCCGGCGTTGCCGGACGGCGGCGCCGTGACCGCGGGTTCCGCCTGCTTTGCGGCGTGGGCTTCCTTCCAGGCAGCCGCCCGCTTCTGCCCTTCCGCCTGTTGATTGCGGTCGAGCACTTTCTCCAGCTGCGCCTTGAGGTCCGTCGCGAGGCCTTTTTCGGACGCGAGCAGGATCCATTTGTAGGCTTCGGCCGGGTCGGCCGGGAAATCATCTCCGCCCACACCCCAGATCCACGCGAGCCGGTATTCCGCTCCGATATGGCCCTGCTCTGCCGCCTTCTCGTACCAATGACCGGCCTGCTTGTAGTCCTGCTTCAGGTCGCCGCGCTCGTGCAGCATACCGAGCTGGAATTCCGCTTCGGAATCGCCGCGTTCAGCCGCGCTCGTCCATTCCGCCATCGCCTGCACAAAGTCGCCCTTCTCGAAGGCCGCGCGTCCCGCCGCTGAATCGGCCCGCGCCATCGGCAGCGGAGCTTGCAAGATAGCGCAGCAGGTAAGCGCAGCTGCGGCGAGCCGCGAAACCCCCATGGATCGGCGGCTCATCCGGAAGGGCATGTCGCTTCCCGGTTTATCCAGGGCGGCGCGTCGTGCAAATCGAAGAATAGGAGGGCCGCGCCGCTTTGGCCCTGGGGACGCTTGGCGACCGCTTCCCGCAGGCTTCCAATGTAATGCTGCGCGACCTCTACCTCCGGGCGCCGCGACGGGAAGAGCGGTTTGCTGCCGACGGCGGTGGCAACCATCGTTATCAGCTGCTGCCCGACATTCCCGCAGATTGTCCACAGCCCCGATTTGAACAACACGAAATGGTTGCGCAACGGACGCAAGTTGAATTTGTCGCGCTCATTTGGAAATAGATGAAGAACTTGGCCGCCGCTGTCAAAATAGTCGAAGTAAATGTAGCTGTCGAACCCGGGCGCACGTACCTCTAGCGAGGGTTTTCCGCCGATATAGGGCTCGTTGGTGCCCGCAGCAAAGGCGAGCGTCGGAGCGTCGCGACCGGCTGCAGCGGCGAGCGGCTCGAGCAAGTCGGCGACGTCGCAATGCGGCCGCGGCATCAGACGGACGGCGAAATCAAGCGATGCGATGGCCGGGATCGCGGCAGTCTCTCGACGCAGCCGATCGAGATCCTCGCGCGTCGCGACATGTCCCGACAAGCGGACCGAGCGGTCGGGAGCCAGCGTGTAGCTCACCGAGGCGCATGCATAGCCCTCCGTCGCCGCGGCGATGCGCGCGCGCAGCTCGTCGCCGGTCAGCGTTGCTACCGGGGTGATCCGCAGCAGCGCGAGAACCGCGGCGCCGGCGACCAGCACCACGATCGCGCTCACCCCTGCGGCGATCATCCATCGGCCGCGCCCCCATGGCGAACCGCGGTTCTTTGCCGATTCGCGAACTGGAATGCTCGCAGGCCCGGTGCCGTCGACCAGGGCGCGAGCCGAGGCCGGCCGGTCTTCGGGCTGCGGCTCGAGCATTGGCGCGATGACCGGGCGCAGCGACGCCGGCAGCGCGGAGAGGTCGGGGATCTTTTGCCGGGCGGCGATCGACGCACCCGGGGTCGCACCCATATCAAGCGTCCGGTCGAAGCCGAGCGCGGCTGCTGCGAGCACCAGGCCGAGGCTGTAGATATCCGATCGCGAATCGACGCGGCCGCTGAACAGGCCAATCTGCTCGGGCGAGGCAAAGGTATGCCGTGCAGCTAGGTTGACGCCGATCAGCGTGGGATCGCGGGCGCCCGCCGATGTGGCAAAACCGAAATCGATCAGCTTGGCGCGGCCGACCTCGCCGTCCGGCAGAATGATATTGTCAGGGCAGATGTCGCGGTGGATGATCCCGTGGCTATGGACCGCCGAGAGGCCCGCAGCGAGGCGATCGCGCAGCCTCAACACCTCGTCGGGTTCGAGCCGGCGCGCGGCAAGGATCATCGTGAGCGACGGGCCTTCGACGAATTCCGTGACCAGGTAGCGCAACCCCTGCTCGTCACGGAACAGGCCTTCGTAATTGACGATCGCGTCGTGGCGCACCTGCCCGAGCTTGCGCGCCTCGTCGACCAGGAGCTCGACCACCTTCGGATCGCTGGCGAGGGTCGGCAGGATCAGCTTGACGGCGTGCTCGGTGCCGAGCTCGACGTGCTTGGCCCGATACACCTCGCCAAGCGCGCCCCGCCCGAGCAACGCTTCGATCCGATAGGTGTGGCCGAGCACGACACCGACCCGCAACGCGCCCGAAGCCGAGGCGCCGACACCGCCTTGCGAATGCGCGACCGAACGCTCGGCGCCGCCATGCCATCCCACTACGGTTCGCTCGTCGGCGCCGGGGAGGCGACCGGTTGGACGAACCCGATAAGTCCTTACCTTCCGGCTGATGTTCTTGAGGGTCTGCTCACCCATGTCGTCGAAGGTCAGATCAAGCTTGCCGGCGGCGTCCTCCTGAACGCGGCTCGAGACACAGATCCCGCCGGGCTCGGCGATGCCCTCAAGACGGGCCGCAATATTGACGCCGTCGCCAAAGATGTCCCCGTCCTCTTCGAAGACCACATCGCCCTGGTGGATACCGATGCGAAAGACGATGCGGCGGTCGGGCGGCAGCGAGGCGTAGGCGTCGGCCATGGCGCGCTGGACCTCGTCGGCACAACGCAAAGCGTCGACGACACTGTGGAATTCCACCAGTAGGCCGTCACCCATCGTCTTGACGATGCGGCCGCGGTGCTCCTCGATCTTGGGATCGATCAGCCTGCGGCGCAGGGACTTGAGACGGACAAGCGTGCCCTCCTCATCCGCACCGATCATGCGCGAATATCCGACAACATCGGCGGCCAGGATCGCGGCAAGACGGCGAACCGCGTTCATGCCTGCTCACCCGAGGTGTACAAACCGGACGAAATCATTGTCGGCTGCCGCTTGCCGCACCGCACCGCACCCTTACCGCCCGTGCCGGTATGCGAACTGTGTGCAGATTGTAGCACGAAGCGGGGCGACGAGATCACATCGCCGCGGCGGCCTGGCTCGGCATCGCGCCGAGGCGCCGCCACGCCGGAGCGCGTTCGACGATGACACGCTCGATGAAGCCGCGCAGCCGGTCCTGCTCGCTCGACGGCTGCGCGGCACCAAGCTCGCGCGCCCATGCGGCGGGATCAGGCGGCGAGCCGCTCTGCAACCGCTCGACGATAAATAGATCAAGCATTGTGCAGGGCACGGGCGACCCGGTGCCGAACGCGGCAAGCGCCATCCCGGTGTCGAGATTGTCCGGCCGGATAAACCGTTTTGCTGCAGCGCGGTTTAGCCGCCGCACCCGATTGTCGGGCTCGCTCGGCGGCCCTATCACCGGGAACGCCTGATGGCTTCCGACCAACATGCCAACCACTTCGCCGGGATTGTCGCGGCGGGGCAGATCCGGCAGCCCGAGCAGCGCGCCGACGCGCTGGGGGGCCTCGGCCAGGGCCGCGACGATCGGTCCAAAAAACTTGCGTTCGATCTTAGCCTGCCCGACCGGCACCTCGAATTCCCAGGCGAATTGTCCCTCCTCCGGCAGCAATGCGAGCGTCACCTCGCCCAGAGCGGCGTCGCGCTCGGCATTGGTGAGCCGGCGCGCCCCGCGCACGAAGACGTCCTGGCGCAGGGCGCGGGTGAGGAACATGTCCTTGACCAACTCGCGCATGACCGGGTCGTCGAAACGAGCGAGGATGGCACGCGCCTTCTCGCCGAGCACCAGCGGGCTGAAGTTTTCGAGCAGCTGGGCGGCGGCGACCCAATCGAGCTTGGCGTCCCCCAGCGCCCGCACGACATCGGCATGAAAGCACGGCCGCCAGGCTGCATTCATGTATTCGTGCGCGAGATAGGCTGTCGGCGCCCGCCGGCTGTACTCGGTCAAGGACTGCACGAGACCGCCCTCGCGCAGGTGGTGCGCATCGGCATCGATCATGGCGCGCACGAGGTCCCAGCCAGCGGCAACCTGCCGGTCGCTGCGGCCGCCGGCCCGGCCCCCCGCTTCCAGCAACAAGCGCTGCATGCCGAGCGCGCCCTGCCAGGCGGGCAACGCGTTGTAGCTGACATACGCTAGCCCGCCCGGCCTTAGCTTGTCAGTCAGCAGACGGACGATGCCGGCGCGCGCTGCGTCGCCGACCCAGCTCCACAGCCCATGCATCGTGACGACATCGGCCTGCGGCAGCTCCCGCCAGACCGGGGTTTCGGCAATGCCGGCAAGATCGGCCTCGAGAAACCGCGCGTTGGTGATTTCAGCTTCGGCGCAAAGCGCGCATGCGGCGGCGATATGGGCCGGGTTATAATCAATGCCGATCACCTGCCAGGTGGGGTTGCAGGCTGCAAGCATCAGCGTGCCAAATCCCTGGCCGCAGCCCAGCTCCAAATACGACAGCCTGGTCGTCGGGCCGATCTCGATCCCGGCCGACCCGCCCAGCAGGCAAGCAAGGTTAAGATGGAGCGGTGATTGATGACGGTAATAGCCCGGCAGGTAGGCAATGTCAGTGACGTAGCCGCCACCCCAATCGCCCGCGACCTCGGTCATCCCTTGGCCCGCCCGGCGAGTTCCTCGGCCTCGACGATCTCCGCCTCGAAGATCGCGTCGTCCGCATCCCGTCGTGGAATGCCCGGTACCTCCGGCGCCGGCGCCGGAACCCACGTATTCCAGCCGAGGCGCGGCGCCGGATCGGCATCCCGATCGAGCCGCAAGATCGGCACCTCGGGACCCGCCAGAACCGGGTTCACGGCGAAGCCCGTTTCGTAGCCGAGAAAGGCGCGGACCAGCGACACGAGGCGTTGCAAACCGGAATGATCCGGGAGCAGCGCCACGAAGCTCGGGTAATCGAGCGGACCGATGCGAAGGATGATGCGAGCCTGCGGGTCCCAGGCGCGCACGCCGATGGCCGCATCGACGGCAAGCCGGTTCCACGCCCCCGGATGGTGTCCCACCGCAAGCGAGGTACGCTGGTCGGGCGGCAGCGGAAGCCAGGCTCCGGCGAATTGTAACACCTCCACGTTCCGGCCGAGCCAGTCCGACAGGAGCGCTGTCAGACGCTCGGCAGAGCGCGGACGGCCTGCAAAGAAGCCTGAATAATGCAGCAACGGCTCGACGCCCACCGCCAGACGCGGGACGAGATGAGGTGTCGCGAAGCCGGTGAGCGCGAGCAGCGCCTCGGCCACCCGGTCCTCCTGCGGCGCGCCGGCCGCGACCGCTGCTTCGGCCGAACGATTGAGGCGATACTTGATGCCGGCACCGGCGAACATCGCGACGATGCGGTTCGACAACAAATCGAGAAAATCGTGCAGCGCATGGGAGCGGTTGCGCAGCGTCGTCGTCAGCACCTCGGTGTACAGCCTCGGCAAAACGCCTGCGGCGCCGGTAAGCCCGATAACCGCGGTGGTCAGTTCGGGTGCGCGACTGTCCTTTGGCGGCTCGAGCGCGGCGACCTCGGCAGCGGGGTAGGCAAGCCCTGGTGCTGTTCGGAAGCGCGCCGCCTCGGCCGGGTCGGCGGTCCTAGCCGCCCGGGTCAGGACGCGCACCGCGGCATCGAACCCGAAGCGCCGCGGCTCGGCGAACAGCCGCGCATACGCCGAGCCGCGCGGTCGCGGCATTAGAGCAGGACCTGCATTCCGGCCCGAGCGGGCCAAGCTGCCGCACGCCCCGGCCGACCGCGCAGCACCGCATTCGTCCGCGCGAACGAATTGACCGTGGCATGCAACGCAAGAAAGCGGTCGAGCACCGCAGCGAGCAAATACAATCCGGCGCTCTGCCACGCGCCCGCCTCGAATTCCAGGGTGACATCGACGCCGCGGCAGAAGGCACCGGCGCGGGAACCCGGGACTCGGGCGCTGCCCGGCTTTGCCGATACCCCGATCAAGCCCCCGATCGCCAAGCGGGTTTCGGCGGAGTCGCGCAGATCGTAGAGGCGCAATACCTCGCGTAGCGCGGCGGCACCCTCGGGGCCGCCGACAATCGATAGATGCCCCAGCGAGACGTGCGACACGAGCCGCCAGAACCGCCGTTCGCGCAGCGGCGGTCGGAGCGGTGCGGTCGGCGCCGTCAGACAGGACAAGCGCCTCACGCTTGGCAGCGCCTCGGACAGCCGCAATTCGGGATGACCGCCACCGAACGGAAGCGCAACCGGCAAGTCGCGATTGAGGCACAGCGCATCGATCGACAGGACGGCATCGGTCGCGGCATCCGGATCGAATTCGGGATCGTACGGGCCGATATAGACTTCACTACCGGCAAGCGGGGCAGCGCTGGCACGGCGAGAAAGCTGGTAGAAGCCACCCGGCACGTCGCCCTCGGGATCGCCATGGGTGAGCCGGTAGAACGGGCGCCAGGGCCGCGAGGTGCTGTCCGAGCGGGTCTCGCGCACCCGTTCCACCTGCCACACCTCCATCGCCGCCGGGCGGCGCGCATCCGGCACAATGCGGTATTCGACGTCGGTATGGGTGAGTTGGATGGGCTCGCAGTGCTGCGGAAACAGGTTGATGATCGGGTTGCAGCCAAGGGCAAGCGTATCCGCGCCGATCGTGCGCTCCAGTTCCGGCAGAGCACGGTCGAGATAGACGAAGATCTCCAGGCGGTTGCCATTGCACAGAAGCGTTTTGCCGTCCATCCGGCTAAAGTCGATAAACAGGAACTTCTCCGGCAGGGCGAAGTATTCGGTGAGCAGCCGAAAGCCCGAGAAGCTGCGCGCCGGCCACGGCACCAGCGCCTCTTCCGGGGCGAAACCGGCAGGCTCGATCGCGCTCGCAGGCAGCACGACCGGCGAGGAGTCCGAGGGACCCTCGGCATAGGCAACCGAAAGCGCATGGGCGCACAGAAGCTCGTAAAGCGGCAGCGTTACATTGCTGGCCCCCCGCAGGAACACGCGCAGCCGATCGAGTCCCAAATCGGCGAAATTCGCCTGGGCCGAGCTGCATTTCAGCGTAATGCGCAGAACGCTGATGGCGCCAGCCGCCAGCGGATTGGCTGGGGCAGGCAGCGGCAGCCCGGCAAGCCGTACGTTCTCGATCTCGACCGGCCACAAGGTCAGCGGCCAGGCGGTCCGGAAACGGCAGGTCTCGCCTTGCACCGGTTCGGTCTCCACCGCCAGGCCCGCCGGCAGGCGTACCGGCACCGACAGCTCCGGCCGCGGTTCGAACTGCGCGATCGCCGCGGAGGGGAACGGGGCGAGGTAGTGCGGATAGAGAACCCCGAGCAGCGCGTCGGTCAGCTCCGGGAACTCGTCATCCAGCCGGTGGTGTACGCGCGCGGCGAGAAACGCGACGCCCTCGAGCAGCCGCGCCACGTGAGGATCGTCTACGCTTTCCGGGGCGAGCCTAAGCCGTCCGGCAATTTTCGGGTGGGTCGCAGCAAACTCGGCCGCAAGGCTGCGCAGCGCATTCAGTTCGCGATCGTAATACGGAAGCAGCGCGTCAGACATCGGGCGGCAGATGGTCGGCCGAATTGGGTTTGACCTGCACCTCGGCGGTCGCAGGATCGACCAGCGTATCGAAGACGATCGGCTCCGGCGCCGGCTCAATCCGCAGCAACGCCTCGATTCGCAGGCGCAACGTCGCATCCTGGGTGTTGTCGCTGTCGATCAGGATGACACGAACTTGCGCCAGTCGAGGTTCGAACTGGCGGATCGTCTGCTCGATCCCGGCGCGCAAACGATCCCGCTGCGCCGGATCATTGAAAACGCCGGCGGCGAAATCGGTGAGGCCGTAGCCGACCGGTGACACGGCGAGTTCACGGTAGCCGTCGGGCCAGGAGCGCCAGCGGCGACGCGCGTTCAGCAGCGCTTCGATGTCGCGACGGACGCTGCGCCGCAGCAGAGCGGCGGCCTCCACCGTCGACAACGGGGGATCTTGTTGCACGTCGGGCGCATCATCCATCAGCCGGTCGAGCAGCGGCAGCTGCGCGCGTTGTGTTCGTTCCGCTCCGCGGTTACGGCCAATTCGGCTAATCATGCGTCGAAACGGAGCTCCCCAAGTTCCATGATCCCATGCGCGTCGTCACCGGCGAGGAAGACGCGCTGGCCGATACCGCGCACCGGCCCGCTCTCCTCGCCGGTCCAATCCGTGGCGTGGCCGAGGCGGTAGTCGTCGGCGATATCCGACTGCAGTGAATCATAGATGACCGGCACGTATACCTCGCCGTCCGGCCCGGCGGTAACGGAGATCGTCGCACGTCGCCAGGCGAGGTCGCGCGGCCGTCGTGGCGGATGGAACGCGATCGAGGCGACGCGCTCGGTGGGGATCCAGAAGTATTTGCCGGTGGTCGTCAGCACCTCGAAAAACCCGGCGCACAAATCGTCGACGTCGCGGAAATCGTCGAAGGCGGTCCTATCGCCGTTCTGGTGCAGCACGCCGGAGACCTTCGGACGGACCGCGGCAGCCTCCGCAGCATGACGGGTCGCCTCGTCGATATCGCCGGCGCGCAATGCGACTTGCGCTGCAAGAGCCTCGCGCAGCGCCGCTGTCGGCTCACCGAGGAATTCCGGGATACGCCCTTCCCGGCTGCATTGGCGCCGTGCGGTCTCGGCCCGCAGCAGCTGGCGAAATTCCGCGACGATCACCGCCGAGGTCGGGTCCGTCGCTGCGGCTGCATCGAGGATTGTGTCAGCACGCCCGAGATTTCCCGCGAACAGCAGCAACTCGGCGAGCAAGACGCGGCCGCCGATATCGCTTGGGTTACGGCGGATCTCGGTATTGGCAGCCGCGATCGCGGAACCGAGTTGGCGGGCGCGGAACAGCGCGCCAGCGGTACCCTGGGCTTCCGGCATTGGCGATCAACCCCTCATGCTGTGACGCCCGGCGCGGCTATGTCGGTCACGAGGCGAAAGGATGCCGTCACGTCGTCGAGTTGGAAATGGGGTTGCAGCAGAATAACGCAGCCATAAACGCCGGGGCGTCCCGGCCGCTCCCGCACGGTGACGCGTGCGCCGACCAGCGGATAGCGTGCCCGCATCTCCGGGCCGGCGGACGGGCTGGTATTGACATACCCGGTCAACCACGATTGGAGCTGGGCCTCGACTTCTTCGGCGGTCTTGAACGATCCGACCATGTCGCGTCCGACGATCTTGATGTAATGGGCGAAGCGCGACACGCAGAGCATCGAGTTGATCTGCGCGGACAAGCGTGCGTTGGCATTGGCCGCGGTGGCGGTCGAGCCGATGAAGGTCGCCGGCGACTGGAGGCTGTGGACCGCCGAAAACACCGCTTCCTCGCCGTACGGAAGTGCCGACAGCGGCATCAGCCCGGCTTCGACCAATGCGGCCTCGATCCGGTCGGAAAACACGATATCGAGCGGCGGGCGCACCCAGGTGTGATCAGTGTCGGTGCGAAACGGCTCGATCGGCAGGTCTGTCACCAAGCCGCCGCCAACATAGTCGGTCCCGGCGCCGCGGACATCGGCAGGCCAGGAATGATTGACGAAGGCACGCGCGACGACCGCGGCGAACGCGTAGCCCGCGCTCATCCACACCCGGCAATCGGCGGTCGGCGCGTACTCGGCGTAGCGAAAGCCGTCGACGCGGGCAGGATCGTCCTCCCACGGCGGTCGGGCCAGGACGCGCGGCAACGTGACCGCGATGAAGCGCATGTCTTCGCGGCTGGACAAGCCCCGCCAACGGGCGAATTCCGGACCGCGAAAGGGATCGCCGAGCTCCGTCACCATCGCGAGGTCGGTGAAATCTTCCACCTGCAGCAAGGCGGCTGAAGCCGCTAGCACAGTTGGCGCAAATGCCGCGGCCGCCACCGCAGCCAATTGCGCGAGTGCGTTGACGTCATCAGCAGGCGCCTCCGGCGTCGGACGGTGCCGCACTTCGTGGTCGACCACGAGAAGGCCATAGGGCTCGCCGCCCGGCATGCCGAATTCGCTCTCATATACCTTTTGAAAGAGCTGGCTCTGGTCGAACTCGACAGCGCGTTCGAGATCGCGACAGAGTTCCATCCAGGAAACATTGAGCAGTTTCAACTTCACCCGGTCCGCCGGATCGTGCCCGCCCGCCAACCAAGCCAGACCGCGCCACCGGCCTTCAAAGCGGCGCAGGCGCGGATGGTGCAGGATCGCGTCAAGCTGCTCCCCGAGCAGGGCATCGATCGCGGCGATATCGCGGTCGAGCGCCGCGCGGCAGGCCTCGGCATCCCCCGCCAGGCGCAAAGCCGCGGCCGCACCGAACCACGCGGCAAGCGCCGCGGCCGTTGGCTCATAGCGGAAGGCGGCGGTCCGTTCGGCCGCTACCGGATGGCGATAGCCAAAGAACGCACCCGCCAGGATCTCCTCGCGCAGCGGTGTCGCGGCGGTTTCGGCGGTCGGTTGCTCGCGAACGATCGGGGCGAGTTCACTCACCCAAGCCTCGCCTGACCTCGGTTTACCTTTTGCGGTTAGGCCGCCTTTGGAATGCGGGCGACCAGACGCATGCTGGTCGTCAACTCTTCCATCTGCAGCCACGGCCGGAGATAGGCGATGGCGTTATAGGAGCCCGGCCGGCCCGGGATCTCTCTTACCTCGACCCGAGCTTCACGCAGCGGGAAGCGTGCCTTCATCTCCTGACCGGCGCTCTCGTTGGAGTTGACGTAGTTCTGGATCCAGCGGTTGAGCCAAGCTTCGACATCGGTCGCTTCCATGAAGCTGCCGATCTTGTCGCGCGCCATCACCTTGAGGTAATGAGCGAACCGGCTGGTCGCCATCAAATACGGCAGACGGGCCGAGATCGCCGCGTTGGAGGTCGCCTCCGGCCGGTCATATTTCTTCGGCTTCTGCGTGCTCTGGGCACCGAAGAACACCGCATAATCGGTGTTTTTGTAGTGACACAACGGCAGAAAACCGAGATTGGACAGCTCGAATTCGCGCCGGTCGGTGATGCCGATCTCGGTCGGACATTTCGCGTCGAGATCGCCGTCATCGGAGGTGAAGACGTGGAACGGCAGGTTTTCCACCTTGCCGCCGCCCTCGGCACCGCGGATCGCGACGCAAAACCCGGTTTGCGCGAAGGCGTCAGTGAGCCGCGTGCCCATGACGTAAGCCGCGTTCATCCAGCAATAATGCTCGTGGTTCATCGACTTGGCCGCGCCGGCCGCGTCATACGGCGCCTCCTCATAGGCGAACTCGTCGATCGGCTTCGTCGCCGCGCCATAGGGCAGGCGGGCGACGGCGCGCGGCAGGACTAGGTTGACAAAGCGCGAATCCTCGCTATCGCGAAAGCTGCGCCATTTGGCAAATTCGATCGTGTCGAAGATCTTGGCGAGATCGCGCGGACGCGACAGCTCGGGCCAATTCTGGAACCCGAACATCCCCGCGCCAGCGGCGGAAATGAACGGGGCGAAGGCGCCAGCAGCGACGTTCGAAACGAGGCGCAGCGTCTCGATGTCGTCCGGGTGGCTGGTCCATTCGTAGTCGCCGATCAGCGCCCCGTACGGCTCGCCGCCGGGCGTGCCGAACTCGTTTTCATAGATCTGCTTGAACAGCTGGCTCTGGTCGAACTCGACCGCGCGGGTCAAGTCGCGCATCATCTCCCGCTTCGGCAGATTGAGCACGCGCAACCTCAGGCTGGTGCCCGTCTCGCTGTTCATCACGAGATAGTTCAGCCCGCGCCAGCTGCCCTCGAGCTGCAGGAATCGCGGGTTATGGATAACCTCGTTGAGCTGGGCAGAAAGCTTGGCGTCGATCGCGGCGATCGCCTTGTCGATCGTGCGCGGCAGATTGCGGTCGAAGGTGACCGTGCCAACCAGGGCCTGCTCGACCAGCGTCTTGACGAGTTCGTGGGCGCGGTCGGGCTCGGTTTGCTTCGTTGCCGCGACGACCTGTTCCAGGAGGCCGCCCGCCACCGCTGCTTCTGTGGTGGCCGGCGCGGCATCGGGAGAAAGCTTGAGATCAGAAATGGCTCAGCCCTCCTGTTTGTCGAGGCCCAGCTCGCCCGACAGGGATTTGAGCTCGCCCTCGTTTTTCAAAATCTGCTCGAGCAAGTTCTCGAGCTGTTCGGACCGGTCAACCTTGCTCATCAAATCGCGCAATTTATTGCGCGTCTCGAGCAGGGCCCTGAGCGCAGGCACCTGTTCGGCAACCCGGCCAGGCTCGAAGTCCTCGATCGAGTTGAACTTCAGCGCCACCGCCATCTGGCTGCCGTCATCGGCCAGCTTGTTATCGACCCGGATGTTCAGCCCGGGCGTCATCCGCGCCATCACTTCGTTGAAGTTGTCGCGATCGATCTGGATGAATTTCCGCTCAGACAGCGGGCGCAGCGGCTCGGTCGGGTCGCCCGAGAAATCGCCCAGAATGCCAACAACGAACGGCAGTTCGCGCAGGATCTCGGCCCCTTCGGTCTCGACTTCGTAAGTAATGTGCACCCGGGGCTTGCGCACCCGCTTGAGCTTTTCGTGGATGCTCTCGGCCATAGAACCGGTCTCCCCACGTTAACGATTCACCTAATGTTATACGAAACCAGGCAAAACCCGAAGCGGAATAAGCTCCGTTTTTACGTAGTCTCGGCTACTCCGGCGGCGGGCGGATGCCGAGGCTGATCAGGATTTGCGCACGCAGGCTCAGATCCGGGACGATCTCCTCGAGCAGTTCCGGCCAGCTCATCCGCGCCCGGCGCACCGCCTCCTGCAATGTGTAGGAGAGCGGCGACAGCGGCTCGGTGCGGCGGAAGAACTCGGCGATCGCGGCGAGGCTGCGCAGCGCCTCTTCGCGCGAGCCGAGCGGCGCGGCGCCGGGGGCGCTTTCCCCGGCGGCGGAGGATGGCGCCACCCCACCCGGCGCCGCGTCGGGCCCGGCGACGGCCGGCGCCTCACCCTCCGGTGCGGCGAAGCGGGCCGCCACGGTCGCGATCCTTTCCAGGATCTCGCGCACCCGGCTGGTCGGCGGAGCGTCCGCCCCGGCACGGGCGTCAAGCGCCTCGCTCAGCTCACGCCACGCCGCGGCGGCGGCGGCGGCCTGGTCGCGCAGCGCAGCAAAGTGCGCCGTGCCCGCGGCCCGAGCCTCGTTTTCGACGGTGTCGAACGGCACGACGCCGGCATCGATGCGCTGCTGACGCCGCTCAGGGTCGACGATGGCGGCGAGATCGCTCGATTGCTCGAATTGCCACAATTGCATCGGCGCGCCGTCCGGCCGCGCGAACAGCAGCAGCCGGCGCAGCGGCTGGCTCAGCGTGCCCTCGCCGGACTGGCCGTTGAGGCCGGCGACCGGGCCGACGCGGGTAGCCATGCCGTCCTCGTCGGGCAGCGGGAAGAGATCGTCCCAGAAGCCCTCGACCAGCCCGTTCATCAAGCGTACGCCGGCGATGAACCCGGCCACGCCGTCGCAGCGCAGCAATGCCTCGGTGACCCAGGCGGCGATCTCCAGATCCTTGCTGTAGCCGGAGATCGCCTCAATGCCGAGGTCGCGAACGGTGCGCCATTGCGGCGGCGGAGCGGTCGTCGCGTCGTCGGCCTCCATGGCTCGTTCGGACGCACGCGCCTCAGCGCGTGCGTCGCGCAGGCGGAAGTAGCGCGATAGCGGCGACGAGTCGGCGCGCAGATCCGCCCCCGCCGAGGCGTCGCCCGGCACCGGCGTGAGCAGCGCTGCAAGATCGAACCCATCCGGGAACTCGTCCATCAGCCCGCGATCCTGTCGAATTTCCCCAGCAGGCACGGATGCTGCTGCCCCGCGGCCGCGCTGGCAAGAGGCGAAGCAGTCGCGTGGCGCCGATCTCAACCTAGCGCGCGTGGGAAGGCGTCGGTGCGCCTGAACAATTGCAGCCCAGTGGTCGGGAAGCGTTGCGATACGCGCAAGGCGCTGCGCATGGTGTTCCGCGTCTCTACGACGAATAAATCCGTCGCGTAATCGGCCGGGTCGGCAAAAATTCCATCGCCCCCGGCCGGCCAATAGCCAATCGTCAGCAACACCCCTTTGATCTCGACGATCTCGTACTGCCGCAGCGTCAGGTCGGGGAAATAAGGGCTGGTCTCGGCGAGCGGCAGCGGGATCTCGATGCGCCCGTCAAGCCCGGTCCCGGGTGGCAGGCGACGCGCAAGCGGGAAGACCGGAACGGCTATGCGCCTGTCGGCCGGCAAAGGAGCGGCGAACTTGCCGATGATCGCGTCTCCGTTCTCGGCGGAGATGACGACCGCCGCGGAATCGTTGGCCTTCGCCTCGCCGCTTGCCCGATCGGCGCTGGGCAAGGCATGCATTGCATAGACCTCGCCCGGTCCCCGGTTTTCCAGCCGATAGGGAAATATCAGCAAATTGCCGGCCTTCGAGGGCTGACAGTTGAGCTGCAAATCGGCGCGGATCGGGGCATCGCTCATCGCTGCGCACTCACGCCATGTCTCCCCAGTCGGGTAGAGCGGGATTGCTCTTGCCGGCAGCGTTCAGGTTCGCATGGCGCAGCAGGAGCAGCAATATCCGGGTGCTGGTCGGCGAGCGCGGATCGCCGCGCCGCGGCCAGTCTGCCGGGTCATAGACGATCGTGCTGCCACAGCCGGCGCCAACCCCGGTAGGCTCGCCGCCGGCGACGGAGTCTGCTTGCGCCGTCGCTGCGGCGAGGTCGTCGGGCAAAATCCAGCCGTTCGCCGGCTCGGTCGGGGGATCCGGCTTGACGATCCTTACCGTGTGGCCGATCGCATCGCCACGCCGCAGGACCTCCTCGCCCTCCGGGGCATGGGCAAGGCGGCCGAGGTCGCTGACGACATCGTTGACGAACAGGATGTCGTCGGGGGCAATTTTGATCCGGCCGACCCCGATCGCAAAACTGCCGTCGTCGTCCCGGAACACGAGGATCGCCTCGCCTGGTCTGGCCGTATAGTCCGGTCGGACGGGAGTTGCCGGCGCGCGCAATCGGGTTACTCGGGTGGGGTCAGCGTGTCGCCCGGATCGGCAGGGGTCGGGTCGGTGGGCGGGGGCGGGGATGGAAAATTCGGGAATTGTGGTGGCAGCGATGCAGCGCCGACCGGCACAACCGGTGTAGTGGACAGGATCGCCGGAGCCACCAGGTTGATCACGGGTGCGGTAATCGAGATCCCGGCCGGAGTGATGACGATTGAGCTGGCGCCCACCGTAAGCGTGATGTTGCTCCCGGCCCACAGGACGACGTTGCCGCCCAATGCCGAGGCAGCCAGCGTCGCCTGGCCGCTGGCGAAAGTGCTCCAATTCCCGCCGACCGATCGCTCTGAATCCTTCATTACCTTGGTCTGATCGTTCTGCTCGATCAGGGTGATGCGATTTCCGGAATCAGAGGGGAAATCCGGATCGCCGACATGCAGATGATAGTGGCGAAGGATTTTGGCGATGTAGTCGCCGGCGATCTCCTTGGGCGGGGGGTCAAGCTTTTTGCCGCCGACGGTGAGGTGACGGTCGGAGCCGATGCTCTCGAAGCGCTTATCGAAGGCGGTGATGTCGAGCCGGTGCTGCGAGCGGATCAGGTATTGCTCGTGGTCGCGCTTGTCGTAGAAGCGCAGCAGGTGAAAGCGGGGCTTGGACGAACTGCCGTCCTTCTCCTTCCCGCTGGTGGGGATGCTCCGCGTCTTGATGCCGCTGAGCGGTAGGTCGAATTTCTGCGTTTCCTGGAGTTCCTTCGCGTCCGTGACCGAACTGCTCTCCCCGCGATTCTTGAGTTGCGTTTTCTCCATGCTGGGGTCGGGAAAGGGCAGGTTCGTGGCGCCGGTGTCAGCGTTGTAGACACGTCCGGTAATGATCGGCCGCTCCGGGTCGCCGGCGATGAAAGAGACGATAACCTCCTGACCGATCCGGGGCAGAAACTGAGTGCCGTAATTGCGCCCCGCCCATCCTTCCGAGACCCGCACCCAACAGGTGTTTTCACCGTGGTGGAGCGCGAAGTCGGAGTTAGATCCGTCGGCCGTCCACGGCGGCGGCAGCTTGTCGTTTCCGCGAGGCGGCCCCTGATCCCAGGGAAAGCGCACCCGCACCCGGCCGAGCGCATCGCACAAGATGTCGTGGTTCTTGGTGTCGATGCCGTCCGGCCCGATCACCAGCGCAGTGTGTGGGCCGAATGCTTTCGGCCGCGGCGCGGGCGATGGGGTCGGGACGCGAAAGACCGCTCCGGTATGCGGGAGCGCCACGAAGGTATTGCTGAACGCTCCGGCGTTTGCATCAAGCGCGGCCTGGGTGGTGTCTACCAAAGCCGAGACGGCGCTGGTGATCCCGACCTGGGCGATGCCACCGACAAAGAAAGGGCCAAAATTATGGTAGATGTTTTGACTCGTATCCCCGCCTAAAATTGGCACATTAAATGCCGATGCTTGCTGATTTTGCAGGTAGTTGTTCAAGCCGGCATTGACGACCGACACCGTAAGATCGGCGGCATCGCGCCCTACCCCCTTTTTCTTTTTGAATGGTGCGAAAAGGAAATCCCTGAATAAAAAATTGCAGATATCCGTCAGCGTCGACGTCAAATAGCTGTGCTCATAGCCTTTTAATATCACGAATTTGAGAAGGTAATCGCCGTCTCCTTTTTCCTCTTTGCTGTCGAAAATTTCGATGAGCCTGCCAGCGAGGAGGCTGGGATTTTTAGTGCCTCCGCTAACCGAGAATACCTTCTCCTCCTCCTGCAAGCCTTGGCCGATCGCATAATTCGAGGCGTCGGTCTTGTTTGCGAAGGGCTCCGGAAAATCCTCGCTGATCGAATAGCCCGCGACCGCAGGATGACCAGACAGAACGTCAAATTGCGGAGCACGCTTGTCGGTCGCCGTTGGCGGGTCCGCCGGGTTGATGATGTTGAAATTTCCGAACCACATCTTCTCGAATTTCGGCTCGAATTGGCGTTGAAAATCGGCGATCGCGTCCAGCGTCGGATCGTCGCCCGTCAGACGATAGCTTTTGTTGTCGCACGGTGTCCTGGGGACATTTGGGAAGCTGGCGATAAACAGCGTCTGGTTTTCTGCCTGCATCAAAGGCGATAAATTTGTCTGTTTCTTATCACCGTCAAAATAATAAAACATGTTGAAACGGTCCATTAGTCGCGCCAAAAATGAATAAGTCGACTCGCCAAATTGGACACAATACTCCATTTTGGGAAATTTACTTTCGTCCAACTTGTCCATGTTAAATCTAAATAAATCCGGGCAGCGGACCTGCATGTCCTCCAAGACTCGCTTGATAATATCAAAGGCGCTGAGATCCTCGAAAATGCGAAAACGGGTTTCACGGCCCAACACATGAAAGGTCGGTACGACATGGGCCTTGTACATCGAAGAACTGGTGTCGCCGACCCCACCCGCTTGGTCGAATTTTTGCACTTTCTCGAAATGCAGGATCATCCCGGTACGCAGAACGTAATGATCGTGGATCGGTTCGCTTTGAGAAGTATTCGTTCGCGCGATGCCGATACGGCACATGGTTCCAATCATCTTGGGCGGAGAAATGTCGGGCTTCGCCGGATCGCGCGCCATTGTCAGATCATAGAAAAACGGTATGGAGATGCCTTCCTGACCGGTCAATTCGGTCAGCATCAACTCATCTTCGAAGTTCAGATGCCGAGCCAGGCCGAGCACCGTATCGACGATCAAAACCTTGTTAAGTTGCGCCATAACAATTTCTCCTCAGCGCGCGGCGCTCGCGGAACGTGCTTCCACACCGGCGGGGGAAGCAAAGGTTCGACGCCCAAACCCAATGTGTTAGCGCGTCCGCTGGTTTTTCGATTTCGCGACTCATGGTCTAATAACGTATCATAGCCGGGACGGAACATTTCTTCACACTTCCGCTTGCATCACGGATCGCGGATGACGCTTACCCTCTCGATGCTGCGCTGTCCTGATGACGTCGCACCGGAGACACGCACAGTCGCCGGCGGCGAGTTCTCGATCGGGCGCGGCGCGGAAAACGACTGGGTTTTGCCCGATCCCGAGCGTGGCCTTTCGAAGCGCCACTGTGTCCTCGGCTTCCGCGCCGGCAGTTGGCAGGTCGCCGATGTATCGACCAACGGCACGTTTGTGAACCGTGAAGGCGAGCCGATCGGCCGGGGTCAAGTGCGCGATCTGCGCGATGGCGACCGGCTGTGCTTCGGAGCCTACGAGATCGAGGTTCACATCAGCTCCGCCGCGCTGGCGCAGCGCATGGCCCAGGCGCCGGGTCCTTCCGCGGTCTGGCGATCCACCGATGCGCCGGAGCTTTTCGCCCTCGATCCGTTCGCGGCGTCATCAAACAGGGACGGCCGGCTACCGCCCGGCCCATTTCTCGACCAGGCCTCGGCTGAGGATCCGTTTACCGCGGGGATTGGTTCCGGCTCGGTCCGCCTGCCTGCCGATTATGACCCGTTGGCGCCGGATCCTGCCGACCGGGGTTTCCGCGGACCGACCCAATCCGATCACACCCCGCACATCGAAGATGCGTTCTCGCCGCCGCACGCTCACTCGCAGCTGCCGGACGACTGGGACCGAGAGGTCACTGCGCCGGCATCCTCGCCCGCAGCTGCTTCGGCTGCCGAAGCCAGCCCGCAGCCCGCGCCGATCCAGACGCCGCCGGTTGCCACGACCGTGGCTCCTCGCGAGGAGCCGGTCTCCGCGCCAACACCGCCGCCGGTGCGTTCGGCGCCGCCCGCGCCAGCCCCGCCTCACGCCGCGGATGAGCTCCTCATCGCCTTTCTGCATGGCGCCGGCCTCGCCGATTTGCATCCCGACGATCCTGCTGTCGTGATGGAAGCGCTCGGCGCGGCCTTCCGCGCGATCGTCTCCGGGCTGCGGCAGGCCATGATCGCCCGGGCAGCGGTAAAGGGCGAGTTCCGTATCGAACAGACGATGATCCGCGCCCGCGGCAACAACCCGCTGAAATTTTCCATCGGCGACGATGATGCACTGGCCGCCCTTATCGGCACCGGAAGGCAGTCCGAGATGAGCGCGGTGGATGCGGTTTCCGATGCCTTGCGCGACATCCGCTTGCATGAGCTCGCCACCATGGCCGCGATGCAATCGGCGGTGCGCGCGCTGCTGGCCGAGTTCGACCCCGGTAAGCTCTCCCAAGCCGCCGAACGCGGCGGGCTAAGCCTGCTAGCGGCGCAGCGAAAGGCCCATGCCTGGGACGCCTTCGAGCGGCTCCATGCCCGCATCACCGCGGCGCTGATGGATGATTTCGACAGCGTTTTCGGCAAGGCGTTCGCGCGCGCTTACGAGGGCGCGCTCGCCCAGATATCGGCGAAGGAACCCGACGCATGACCGGCCGCGGCGCCGCGCGCGCGCCCAAACGACAGGCGATTGCCATGATGTCCGCCGTGGGCGCGTGGGGAAAGCGCGACACGCCATGACATGGACCAATCGGGTCGTCTGGCAGGAAGGCATGTTTCTGCGCGCCCAGCATTTCCAGCAGCAGGACCGCTGGCTGGAAACGCTGGTGCGGGCGCGCAGCGCAGAATTGCGCTCGCATCCCTGGGGGGTCACCCAGATGGCGATCGACCGCGACCTTTTGTCGACCGGCCGTTTCGCGCTGACCTCGGCGACCGGCGTGTTCGAAGACGGCACGCCCTTTGCCATTCCCGGCGAGACCGATCATCCGCCGCCGCTCGACCTGCCGGAAAGCACGCACAACGCGGTTGTCTATCTTGCCGCGCCGGTACGCCAGGCGGGCGCCATCGAGGTCGCCACCGGCGACGGCATGGAAGGCCGCTATGCGTTGCATGATTTCGAGGCCTACGACACGCATTCCGCGTCGTCGCAGCCGGCGCCGTTGCAGGTCGGACGGCTGCGGTTGCGCTATATGCTCGAGACCGATGAGCGCGCCGGCTATCACTGTATCGGGCTGGCCCGCATCGTTGAGGTCGCGGCCGACCGCCGGGCCCGGCTGGATGAGAACTGGATCGCGCCGGCGCTGATCTGTACTGCCGTGCTGCCGCTTTCCGGTCTGGTCACCGAATTTGCTGGGCTGCTGAACCAGCGCGGCGAGGCGCTGGCGGCGCGGCTGACCCAGCCGGGCGCTCGCGGAGTCGCCGAGGTGGCCGATTTTCTGCTGCTGCAGTCGATCAATCGCTGGCAGAAATTGCTGGCGCATTGGGCCGATTCGGGCAACGTCCACCCCGAGGATCTCTATGCGGTCTTCGTGCAGATGGCCGGCGAGTTCGCCACGTTCACCGAGACGACACGGCGGCCCAACGCCTATCCGGCCTACCGGCATGAGGATTTGCAGCGCAGTTTTGCGCCGGTGGTTGCCGATTTGCGCCGATCGCTGTCGGCGGTGCTGGAGCAGACCGCGGTCGCGATCCCGTTGCAGGAGCGCCGCTATGGCGTACGCGTCGGCGCGATCATGGACCGCTCGATCCTGCGGGCGGCGAGTTTTGTCCTGACCGTCCAGGCCGATGTGCCGACAGAGACGTTGCGGCGCGTTTTCCCCGCGCAAGTAAAGATCGGCGCGGTCGAGCAGATCCGCGACCTCGTCAATGTCGCGATCCCGGGCATCGCGGTGACCCCGCTGCCGGTCGCCCCCCGACAGATCCCGTTCTATGCCGGGGCTTCTTATTTCGAGCTCGATCGCAACAGCCCGCATTGGCAGCTAATGCAGTCGTCGGGCGGGTTTGCGATCCACGTGTCCGGGGATTTTCCCAATCTGCGCCTCGAATTGTGGGCCATTCGAGGCTAGCGGGGGCCGGGCATGAGCGACAATCCGTTTCTGGAGCCCGACGATGCCAAGCGGACCGTCATTCGCCCCGTCCCCGGTGGCAGACGCTCGGATCCCGCTCCCGCCGAGACCGCCGCACTACACCCCCGGGAACCCGAGGCGGGCGCCGCCGGCGCTCCCGGTGGCGAGGGTGTGGAAACCGTGGCGACCGGCGTCAATCCGCTGGTCACCGCCGCGGCCCCGCTCCTGCAATTGCTGGCGCGGCTCCCCAACACGATAAATCATCCCGACCCGGGGGATCTGCGCGAGCGTGCGGTCCGCGCCATGCACACCTTCGAGCAGCGCACGCGCGATCTCAATCTCGCTCGCGAGCTCTTGGCGCCCGCGCATTACGCGCTGTGCGCCAGCATCGACGACGTGGTCCTGAATACGCCGTGGGGCAGCACCGGCGTCTGGGACGCAAATTCGCTCGTTTCGAGCTTTCATAAGGAAGTGCGCAGCGGCGAGCGTTTCTTTCAGCTGCTCGGCCAGATGCGGCAAAACCCCGGCCTGTTCCTGCCGGTCATCGAGCTAATGTACCTGTGCATGTCGCTGGGGTTTCAGGGGCAGTACCGGCTCGCGCCACGCGGCCCGGCCGAGCTCGACCGGCTGCGGGAGGAGACGTATGCGATTATCGTGCGCCAGCGTCAGGCGCCCGAGCCCGACCTGTCGCCGCATTGGAAGGGCATCTCGGCCCCCTATCGCGGGGTGCGCCCGACGCTTCCGGTCTGGGTCGCAGCCAGCCTCGCGTTGGCGCTTCTCGCCGGGCTCTTCGTCTGGTTCTCGACCACGCTCAACGCCGCTTCCGACGATCTGTTCGCCCGCATGCTGAACGTACCGCCGCCGCGAATGCCGGAGATCGTCCGCGTGGCGCCGGTGAAGCCTCTGCCGCCGCCGCCCGAACCGGCGCCGGTCGACCGGTTGTGCGCCTTCCTCAAGCCCGAAATCGATCAGGGCCTCGTCACGGTCGTTTGCACGCCGCCGAACCCGCTGGTGCGGATCCGCAACCGGGGCATGTTCGCCTCGGGCAGCGCCACGGTCGATCCGCGCTTCGTGCCGCTGCTCAACCGCATCGGCGCGGGGCTGAAGGACGAGGCGGGATCGGTCGAGGTGGTCGGCTACACCGACAACCAGCCGATCCATACCGTACAGTTCCCGTCGAACTTTCAGCTTTCCGCGGCCCGCGCGCAGGCTGCCAGGGCCCTCGTCGCCCGCGCGCTCGGCGATTCCTCGCGCATCACCGCGGAAGGGCGCGGTGAGGCTGATCCGCTGACCAAGAATGCGACGCCGGACGAGCGCGAGGAAAACCGGCGCATCGAGATCGTGTTGCACCGTCCAGGGTGATCTGATGAGCGCGGTGCTCGCCTTCCTGGTCGCGCGCTGGGTCCTGACGTTCATCGGCACCCTGGTCGCGCGCTGGGTCCTGACGTTCATCGGCACTGCGCTGCTTGCCGTACTGTTGTGGTTTTTCGGCCCGTTCCTCGCCGCGCTGGAGGACTGGGCGGTCCGGCTCGTCCTAATTCTACTGATGTTCGCGATATGGGCCAGCGTCAACCTCCTCTTGGATTGGCGTCGCCGGCGGCGCGAGGCAGCACTGGCCGACGGGGTTGCCGCCGCCGCGCCCGACTCGGCCGCGATGGCGTCGGCCGAAGAGGTCGCGGCATTGCGCGAAAAGCTCACCACGGCGCTGGCGCTATTGAAGAAAGCGCGCGGCACCAAAGGGTATCTGTACGAGCAGCCCTGGTACGCGATCATCGGCCCGCCCGGCGCCGGCAAGACGACCGCGCTCTTGAATGCCGGGCTGCGTTTCCCGCTCGCCGCGGAAATGGGCCAGAGCGCTGTGGCGGGTGTCGGCGGCACGCGGTTGTGCGAGTGGTGGTTCACCGAAGACGCCGTGCTGATCGATACGGCGGGCCGGTACACCACGCAAGATTCCGACGCCGCTGTCGACCGGGCGGGATGGGAAGGCTTTCTCGACCTCTTGAAGCGCACTCGGTTCCGGCAGCCGCTGAACGGCTTGATCGTCGCGATTGCGCTCACCGAAATCGCCACCGCACCGCGCGAGGAGCGGCTGGCGCACGCGCGCGCCGTGCGGCGGCGCATCAAGGAGATCGAGGAGCGGCTGGCCGTCCGCCTGCCGGTATATGCGGTTTTCACAAAGGCCGACCTGCTAGCCGGCTTTAGCGAATTTTTCGACGATCTCGACCGCGAGAGACGTGGCCAGGTCTGGGGAGCCACCTTTGCGCTGACCGACCGGGAAGCCGGTCCGGTGGCCGCGTTCGTCCCGGAATTTCAGGCGCTGATCGAACGCCTGAACAGCCGGTTGTTCGACCGCCTTCAGGCGGAGCGCAGCCCGCCGCGGCGCGGCCTGATCTCCGGCTTCCCGTCGCAGGTGGCAAGCCTCGCAGCACCGCTCGCGGAGTTTCTGCAGGATGCGTTAGGCGGGTCGCGGCTCGACCCCGCGCCGATGTTGCGGGGATTTTATTTCTCGTCGGGAACCCAGGAGGGAACCCCAATCGATCGGCTGACCGGGGTTCTCGCCCGCTCGTTCGGGATGGACCAACGGCGCGCCCCGAGTCTGCGGCCCGAGCAGGGCCGCAGCTATTTCCTCGCCCGGCTCGTCAAGGAGGTGATTTTCGGCGAGGCGATGCTGGTCGCAGAACGCTTCGGCGCGGCGCGGCGCCGGCTGCTGGTACGCGGCGGTGCCTTCGCGGCCATCGCGCTCGCCGTCGTTCTCGGCGGCGCACTTCTGTTCCACGCGCGCAGTTCGAACCAGGCGCAGTTCGACGAGATGGCGGCCGCGCTCGCGGCCTACGAGAGCACCGCAGCGGGCCTCAAGCTCGACCCGGTGGCGGACGCGGATTTGCCTCGCATGGCGCCGTTGCTCGATCAGGCGCGCACCCTGCCGCACGGGTACGATCGCGCCACGACCGAAGCCTCGTCGTGGCTTCAGCTCGGGTTGTCGCAGGACGCCAAATTGGCGGCCGGTGCCCGCAGCATCTATCGCCACGCGCTCGAGCGCGTGCTGCTGCCGCGCCTGATCTGGCGCCTGGAAGCGCAGATGCACGGCAACCTCAGCCGGCCGGATTTTCTCTACGAGGCGATGCGCATCTATTTGATGCTCGGCAGCGCCGGCCCGCTCGACCGCGACCTGGTACGGGCCTGGATGTCGCTCGACTGGCAGGCGGCCTATCCCGGCGCGGTCATGGCGCCGCTACGGGACGACCTCGCCCGGCATCTCGACGCGCTGCTAGCGGAGCGGCTGCCGCCGATTTCGCTCGACGGCGCGTTGACCGAAGTGGCCCGCACCACGTTCAGCCGGGTTCCGCTCGCGAACCGCGTCTACTCGCGGATCGCGCCGTCGGCCGCCGCGCAGGCGGTCCGGCCATGGCGGCCGGCGGACGCCCTGGGTGCCGCCGGCGCGCGCGTCTTCGTGCGCGCTTCGGGCAAGCCGCTGACCGACGGTGTTCCCGGCTTTTACACGATCGACGGGTTCTACACCGTGCTACTTCCGGCGCTTGGCGGCGCGACAAGGCAGGTCGCCAGCGAAAGCTGGGTCCTTGGAAGCCGCGCGGAACTGGCGCCCGACAGCGCCGATGCCCAGCGCCTCGAACATGACGTCATCGCGCTCTACGAAGCGGACTATGCCAAGCAATGGGACGCGGTCTTGGGCGACCTCAACATCGTGCCGCTGCGTTCGCCGCAGCAGGCGGTTGAGGATCTCTACATTCTAGCCTCGCCGCAGTCGCCGATGCGCGATCTGCTCGCGTCGGCGGCTCGCCAGCTGACCCTGTCGCGGCCGCCGCCGGCGCCGGCCGGCAACGCCGCGACGGAAGCCGGGAAGGAAGCCGGCAAGGAGGTCGCCAAGACCGCGCTGCAGCGGCAGCTGCCGCAAACGTCGTACCAGTTGCGCCCGCTCCTCGCGCAACAGGCCGCGACGCCGCCTCCCGAGCCGCCCGGCAAAGCGATCGACGAGCGCTACCGAGGCCTGCGCGATTATGTGGGGACCGGTCCCGGCGCGCCGATCGATCAGACGCTGAGAGCGATGGACACGCTTCGCCAGCAGCTGGCAAGGCTCGGCGCCGCACCGGGAGCGGGCGGCGCCGCTCCCGCCTCGCCCGGCGACGACGCGGCCCTGCAGTTGCGCGCCGACGCCTCCGGCGCGCCGCAACCGGTCGCGCGCTGGCTCGAAGCGATGATCAGCAACGCCACGATCGTGCGCACGGGGAGCACGGTCGAGCAGGTCAAAAAGGCGTTCAACGCCAGCGGTGGTCCCGCCGCTCTCTGCCGTCAGGCGGTCACCGGACGCTATCCGTTTAATCCCGGTTCTGCGAACGACATCCCGCTCGATGATTTTGCCAAGCTGTTCGCCACGGGCGGCTTGCTCGACGGGTTCGTCAACACCCAGCTTCGCCCCTATATCGATGTCAGCGGGAGCGCCTGGAAGGGACAGCCGGTAGAGGGCGTGGCGGCCCCGGTATCGCCGGCGGAGCTGGCCCAGTTCCAGCGCGCCGCGGTCATCCGCGACCTGTTCTTCGGGGCCGGCGGCAACACGCCGAGCTTGCGCTTCGATCTGACCCCGATTTTCCTCGACGGCGGCGCCAAGCAGGTAACTCTCGAATTGGGAGCGACCTCGATCAGCTACGCGCACGGCCCGCCGCGCGCGACACAGGTCACCTGGCCGGGGGCCACCGGTATGAGCAGCGTCCGGCTGGCTTTCGACCCGGCGCCGACCAGCGGTGCTAGCGCGCTGGAGGCGTCGGGACCATGGGCGCTGTTCCGGCTGTTCGATCAAGGGAACCTGCAACAGGCGGGCTCCGCCGAGCGCTACCAGCTAACCTTCCGCAGCGGCGACCGCCAGGCGATTTTCGAGCTTCGCGCCGGCTCGGTGCTCAACCCGTTCGAGCGGAGCGTTCTCAGGGAATTCCGATGTCCGAACCTCTGAGCGCCGCAGCGATCGGCTTTTGCGGCAAGCTGCCGGCGCGCGGCGATTTCGTGACGGCCGGCTTGCCGCGACGGTTTGCCGAGGCGTGGCACGATTGGCTGCAACCCGTCCTCGCCGCGAGCCGGCGCGCGCTCGGCGAGGATTGGCTCGCGGCATGGCTCGAAGCGCCGATCTGGCGGTTCGCGCTGTCGCCCGGCACCTGCGGCCCCGACAGCGTGCTCGGGCTGTGGATGCCGAGCGTTGATCGCGTCGGCCGCCATTTTCCGCTGACCTTCGCGGCGGTCGCGAGCAATGTCGATCCCGTTGCCCTGATCCGCGAGGGCGGCGGCTTTCTCGCCGCCGTGGAAGGTCTCGGTCTCGAAGCGCTCGCCCATGACCTCGCGCCGGATGCGCTTGCCGCACGGCTCGCCGCGGCCGCTTCGGCCGAGCCGAGTGACGCGGACATCGACCCGGAAATGTGCCTGCTTGCCGGGGCGCTGTGGTGGAGCGCGGGGTCGCCTCGCGTGCCCCGCACGGCTTTTGCCACCCGAGCTCTTCCGGACGAGGCGGCCTTTGTCGGCATGCTCGACGCCGGCGCTATGGTTTCAGACGCAGATTTTCGGGGGCCTTGATGATGAGCGTCGTGCCCATCACAGCTGGAGTCGCGTGTGCGGCTCGTTTCCGTTCCTGCGCGGCGACCCATGTCGGCACCGTGCGCACCCGCAACGAGGACAATTTCGTCAACCGACCCGATCTCGGCATCTGGGCGGTGGCCGACGGCGCTGGCGGGCATGAGGCCGGCGACGTAGCGGCCCAGATCGTCACGGAAGCCCTGACCGAGGTTCCGACCGGGCTCGGCGCGGCCGAGCTGTTGGCAGAAGTGCGGCTTCGCATCGTCCAGGCGCACGACACCATTCGCGCCGAAGCGGCGCGGCGCGGCGAACACGCCGTTCTCGCCACGACGATCGTGGTCTTGCTGGCGCACCGCAACCATTACGCCTGCCTGTGGGCGGGCGATTCACGCACCTACCTGCTGCGGGGCGGGCAGCTCAGCCAGGTCACCCACGACCACAGCCTCGTCCAGGAACTGGTCGATGCCGGCGCGCTGAGCCCCGAGGAGGCGCTCTCGCATCCGCGCGCCAATGTCATCACCCGTGCCGTCGGCGCGGATTTCTCCACTCTCGAACTCGACAAGGCCAGCGACCGGCTGCGCCATGGCGACCGGTTTCTCTTGTGCAGCGACGGCGTCTCGAAGATCGTGCCGGAGGCCGAAATCGCGCGCCTCTTGGCGGCAGATGAGGCCTCGCCGGCCGAGCGCCTGATCGCCGCCGCGCTCGACCGCCACGCCGACGACAACATCACCGCGGTGACGATCGAGGTGTTGGGCGGCACCTGAAGGAGCCTACTCTCAACCCACTGCAAGCCGCCGCGGTTGCTCCGCCAGCAGGGTATGCCGGATCAGCCGATATTAGCTTCTATAGATCAACACTCAACGCCCGATGAATCTCGCGTCAACTCTGCGGTCGGTTTGAAAACCAGGGACCTCAGCTCCCCAATTTGAAACGAGATCTCGCCAGCTATTCACCGGCCGACGACTTTGATCTTGCCATGATACCTCTGAGAACCGTGTGTAGATCATTTCCCTTTGCTCATCGCTCAATCCTTTGACATTCACGATGCCGTTGGGGATATCCTTCAATCTGGCTGAGTCGAGCATGACGCCCGTGTTCGGAAACCCGGCCATGCTGACCCCAAGCGGCATCCGATCGAAGGTTATGACGACATAACGCGAAGTGTACGCGCGAAGCATGTCGTACAGGATGATGTCACGCAATAAATTGGAATACGTTTGCGCGGCGACGAAACCGGCGGACTGCAGGATCTGCAAATTGGCCTGGCGCCAGTAGTCTTGCACGAATTGCAGCGGCCGGGGTTCAACCTGTAAGATCGCATCTTTGAAAGCCTGAACTACGTCACCCACCGCAGCTTCATCCTCGAGGATTCGGCCGTATACCGCCTCAATAACCTGGTTGACGACCCCGAAGACGCCTCTCCGGTCCTTGCCCCCAGAGCCTGATGCGTACTTTCCAGCATCGATACTCTTTCCTATACTTTTGAGCGTTTTTTCCAATATCTTTAGCGCATCGTCCCATTTATCTGCCAATATCTTGCAGGCGCCAGACAGCGCCATGTATTCCGGTACCACAGCCAATCCGATAAAGGTAAACAGAAGACTAAGATTCAGCGGTTTGTGGCTCTCAGAGAGGAGTATTCCCAGGTACTCGTTAGACGCCTTCTCCACTGCTTTCTGGATAAATTCATATCGGGCTATTCGTTGAGTTTGCTGGTTAAAGAGGAAGGTCAATGCCTCGATCTGCTCTTTTTCAAGTTGGACGGCTTGCTGTAGAGCAATGAGTTGGAGCTGCTGAATCGCAACATTGGCAGCTGTTACAGCGTTTAGACGGGCTTGCTTTTCCATCTGGTCTTGCAATTCGCCGAGTCTTCCCTCGATCGCGTCGGTCGTGTGGAATTTGCCTCCCATTTGGGCCTCCTGTGCATCGACGGAGTGAGCCATCTTGTCCCGGCTGGACCCGCCCACGGTTGTGCCTTGAATGCTAACTCCAACTGTAATTTCGTGTTTGTCGTGGATTTTGTCTTCTGGGAACGCGGGGGCTCGCCTGCCTGACTCCTGTGTGAAGCGTTGGCATCGAGCGCCTGCGCCCACCGCAATCCGATCAAGACGACTTCATCTGGGTTAGGTCGTAGCTGACGATTACGGGGCTGCCGCTGCGGCCCGGATCCATGCCGGTATAGGTTTCGGTAATTTTTGTGAAGTTTAGCGCCATTGACTCCATCGGATTGTCGCCGCCGCTACTCAGCGAGTAATGGCTGAGCCCGGTGTTTTCGAGCTCATAGGTAAGAAAGGTTTCGACCTTGGCCTTGATCGTTGTGGTGAATTTTATGGTCACCTTGTTGTCCAATTTGCCGGCAACCGCGTCGAGAAAGAGCTTGGGTGTTGCAACATCGGTCGTTTTGGTGATGCTGACCTCGCTCAGGCTCGGCTCGCTGTGCTCGCGCCCGTGCATTGAGCGCGCCGCACTCCCGATGGCGCGCGAGACACCCCATTGGAAGGAGTGCAGTTCGATCCAATTCTTGAAGCCGTCGGTGGTGACCGAGCCGTCGATGCTTCCGTATTTCATGTAGAGGGCCATCGAAACCTCCGTTAGTCATTTGTCGGAAACATTCTTAATCGATACGATAGCAAAACGCCCCCGACGGGTCCATTCCGACCCATACCCGATTGATCGGGCTTCCCGCGCCGAGCCGCGCCAGCACCTCGGCCGACAGCTCGGGCAGCAGGGTGCGCGACAGGATTTTCTCGATGTTGCGTGCCCCTGAGGAGGTTTCGGTGCAGCGCGCGGCGATGGTTTCGATCAACGCCGGGTCGTACTCGAACCCCGCTCGGTAGGATTCGCGCAGGCGCTGCCGGATGCGGCCGAGCTGCAACTCGACGATCTGGCGCATCACGCCATCCGATAGCGGCAAATAGGGCACGAGCGTCACCCGGCCGAGAAACGCCGCCTTGAAATATTTCATCAGCTCCGGCAGCAAAATCTCGCCGAGGGCGGTCGGCTCCGGCGCTGTCTCGGGGTCTGCATACAACTTGTCGATCAGCTCGTATCCGGCATTCGAGGTCATGATGATGACAGAATTCTTGAAGTCTATATCGCGACCTTCGCCGTCTTTCATCATTCCCTTATCGAATACCTGAAAAAATACGTCCTGAATGCCTGGATGTGCCTTTTCCATTTCGTCGAGCAGAATGACCGAATAGGGCCGGCGCCTTACCGCTTCGGTCAGGATCCCGCCTTCGCCGTAGCCGACATAGCCCGGCGGGCTGCCCATCAACAGGCTGACTTTGTGCTCTTCCTTGAATTCGCTCATGTTGAGGACGGTCAAATTCTGCTCGCCGCCGTACAACAACTCTGCGAGCGTCAGCGCGGTTTCGGTCTTCCCGGTGCCTGAGGGGCCCACCATCAGGAACACCCCGATCGGCTTGCGCGGGTCTGTCAATTTGGCACGCGAGGTTTGGATTGCCTCGGCGACTGCCTGCAACGCGTGCCCCTGTCCGATCACGCGCCGCGCCATCGCCTCCTTGAGATGCAGCACCGTGCGGATTTCGTTGGACTGCATGCGCCCGGCCGGGATGCCGGTCCAGCTCTCCACGATCGCCGCCATCGCCTGGCCGTCGACCACCGGGAAGATCAGCGGCTCTTCACCCTGCAGATCGCGCAGCGTGGCGCCGAGCCCGGCGAGCCGGGCCTGCGCCGGACCCTTGTCCGCGTCGGCCGCCGCGGTCTCGATCGCGTTGCGCACTTCGGCGATCTCGCCGGCCAGCTTCTTCTCCGCCTGCCAACGTGCCGTCAACGCCTCAAGCTCTGCCGTGGCCTTTGCTCGCTCCTCGGCGAGCTCGGCTTGGCGCGCGGCATGATCGGCACCGGTCGCCATTTCGCGATCGAGCATGGCCGCTTCCGTGTCGATCAGCGAGATGCGCCGTTCGCGATCTTCGATCGCCGGCGGCACTGCTGCCTGGCTCATCGCCACCCGGGCGCACGCCGTGTCGATCACCGACACCGCCTTGTCGGGCAGCTGACGGCTCGGGATAAAGCGCGCCGAGAGCCGCACCGCTTCGCTGACGGCTTCGTCGAGGATGCGCACGCCGTGATGCGCTTCGAGCGTGGCAACCAGGCCGCGCATCATGGCGATCGCGGTCGCCTCGCTCGGCTCCTCGACCTTCACCACCTGGAACCGGCGCGTAAGCGCCGCATCCTTTTCAAAATACTTCTTGTACTCGGCCCAGGTCGTCGCCGCGATGGTGCGCAGCTCGCCGCGCGCCAGCGCCGGCTTCAGCAGATTTGCCGCATCCCCCTGTCCGGCAGCCCCGCCCGCACCGATCAGCGTGTGCGCTTCGTCGATGAACAGAATGATCGGACGGGGGCTCGCCTTGACTTCCTCGATCACCGATTTCAAGCGGTTCTCGAACTCGCCTCTGACCCCGGCGCCGGCCTGCAACAGGCCGAGATCGAGCGTACGCACCGTCACCTCACGCAGCGCCGGCGGTACATCGCCCTTCGCGATACGTATCGCGAACCCCTCGACGATTGCAGTTTTGCCGACGCCCGCCTCGCCGGTCAGGATCGGGTTGTTCTGCCGGCGTCGCGTCAGGATATCGATGAGCTGGCGAATCTCGCTGTCGCGGCCGAGGACCGGGTCGATCCGGCCGCCTCGCGCCATCCCGGTCAGATCGATCGTGAACTGCGCCAGCGCGCCGGAACCAGCTGGTGGCGAGCCGTGCTCGGGGCCGGCTGTCCCCGGCGCGCCCTCGCTCGTCGCTGCCGCGCTCGCGGACTCGCCGCTGCCGGCGGTGATCGCGGCAAAATCCCGTTTGAGCAGGTCGGCGGGAATGCGCAGCAGCTGTCCCGAGGCATCGCGCGACCGCCGCGCCAGCGTGTCATCGGCCAGGAGGGCCCACAGCAGATGCCCCGAGCGTAAGCGAGCTTCACCCTGCTCGATCGAGGCGAAAAGCCATGCCTGTTTCGCGCCCTCGACGATTTCCGGCGAGAGGCTGGGCGCTCGCGCGTTGCCGGTCTGCATCCGGTGCATCGCGCGATTGAGGTCGGTGCGCAGGCGCGCCTCATCGACCTCGTAATGGCGCAGGATGGCTGGCACGTCGCCGTCGGCGATGTCGAGCAGCTTGGTCAGCCAGTGCTCGATCTCGACATTGTAATGGGTGCGGGACAGGGTGAGTCCGGCAGCCGCCTCGAGCGCACGGCGGCAGGGCTCGTTGAGACGGCCGACCAGCGACTTCAGATCGATCGTGGCCATATTTGCTTCCCGATATCGGGGGCCGCCCTAAACGGCGCGAGGCGGCCATCCGCAATCCGCTCCGGAAGGGTATTTATCGGCGCGGCGCATTGTCCAGAAATAATTGATTGGAAGCGAGCCAGTCGATCGCCATCCCCAGAGCGCTCGTCGATACCCACCTCGCCCTCCCATCGTGTCGCGAAGGGCCCCTCCCTTTCCCCCCGAAGCCCGGGGCCCTCGGGAGGACGCGCACATCTACGGCGGCGGCGGCAGCAACTCTTGATTCCAAGTTGGATCGCCTCCGTCTCGGGCGGCTTTCCGACCGAGGAGAAACGCAATCCCGTCCAGCCATTGCGGGTTTGACCGTGAGAGAGCTCCCGCCATGTCCCGCTTGTTGCCTTCCGTGAGCGGTGTGTTCTGGGTAATCACTCGGGAAGGTGGCGGTGAGCCCTGCGCCAGTCCGTCTTTCGAGTGGAGTCCAGTATTGCCCAGTTGCAGTTTGTTATGCATAAGCTCGTGAAAGGTGATGTTGGCGAACAGATCAGCATTATCGCTGCGATCCATATAGACCTCGGTAAGAGTTCCCGGCGGACCCAGCAAGGTCAATCCATTGTGCCCGGCTAAGCGGTTGACCGGCTGGGAGCTTCCTATCTTTTTTTTCAGTGTGTATGGATTCGGCAGATAGTAGACGAGCAGGTCCGTGGGCGCGACGTTTGGGGTCCCAGTGGGCCATCCGACACTCACGGTGTCTTTGTTTCCGCCGGTCGTGGCCACTTGGGTAAAATAGAGTCGCAGTCGCGACTCTATTGTCGTTTTCTTAGGCTGCGGCACCTCGTCGAGCAGGTCCATCAGGAAGACCTGACACAGCATTTCCACCTCCCGCTGCCGGAACCAATATGATGTTATCCTTTTTTGAATGCCGCCCGCAACGGAACAGCCGGTCCGGCGCGAACGGCACGACGCGCACGCCGTGATGCGCTTCCAGGGTGGCAACCAGGCCGCGCATCATGACGATCGCGGTCGCCTCGCTCGGCTCCTCGACCTTCACCACCTGGAACCGGCGGGTGAGCGCCGCATCCTTTTCGAAATACTTCTTGTATTCCGCTCAGGTCGTGGCGGCGATGGTGCGCAACTCGCCGCGCGCCGAAAAGCTGCGAAGGGCGACGGGATGGCTTTGTCCCACCGCCCGTGCTAGGGGTTTGATTGTTCAAGAAAATGGGAGCCCGCCTTCGGCGAACCCGCTGACTATCGGCCGGAGATGCCCCGAAGCAGTCAACTGGTGACCGCGGGAGCCCGTTGCGACCGGTGCTGGGTAAAATCGACGCCGCCCGCTCGACAACCTCAAAGGTTCCAGACAGCAAACGCTGTGGCTCGAGCTGATGCCGTTCTACATCCGGGAGGCCTGGCTGCTCGACGAGCGCAAGCTTAAGGAGTGGCTCCAACTCTTCACCGACGATGTCCTCTACTTCATGCCCCGCCGCAAGAACGTCCCGCGCCGGGAAGTGCACCGCGAGCTGACGCCGCTCGGCGATCTGGCGATCTTCGAGGAGGACAAGCGCCATCTCGAGATGCGGGTGGCCCGGCTCGACACCGGGATGGCCTGGGCCGAGGATCCCCCGTCGCGCACCCGTCACCTGATCGGCAATCTCGAGGTGGCGTCGCTGGAGACCGGCGAGGTCGAGGCCAAGACCGCGTTTCTGGTGTACCGCTCGCACCTAGAGACCGATAACCAGCTCCTCTCCGGCTGCCGCGACGATGTGCTGCGCAAGGTAAACGGCGCGTGGAAGGTGGCAAGGCGCACGATCGTCCTCGACGCCAACGTCCTCCTCGACAAGAACCTCAGCGTCTTCCTCCGCCATTTCGGGATATTTTCGTCCGAGTAGGTTGCGTCTCTGTTGGGCATTCCTCGCCTTGTCCAGCGGCCAAGAACCCGCGGAATTTTGGAGACGCTGTAACGGACCCCACCCCAGGCGGCGGTCTGCGAGGGCGGCTGTCCCGAGAATGCGCGTGGTACCCACAGGCAGTGTCCCCACCGGATCTTGACGTGACGGGCTCAGCCATCAACCTCAAGACCCCGAAAGCGCTCGGCCTCACCGTACCGCAGACGATCCTCGCCCGCGTCGACGAGCTGATCGAGTGAAGTGGCTGGCAAAATGACCGGTTTTGGCAAACGAGCGGGGTTAGGTCGAAACTTCCGCTCAGCGAAAGCGGGCGGCGGTCGAGATTTCAAACTGATACAGTACCCGATATTGTGATATGGTGACGCCGTACGAGCTATATATAGAGCCTGGATAATGCCTCCGCTTCCCACTGACCGCCACGAACTTTTTGCGAAGGCGCTCGCAGACGGCAAGAGCGCGGCCGCAGCGTACCGCGCAGCGGGGTACCAATGTGCCCGACACAAGGCCCGAGGCCATGGGCACAGACTGAGGACGCGTGAGGACATCGCCGCGCGGATCAACGAACTCCCCACCAAGGCGCGCGGACGCATCGCCGTGGAGCAGGTCGCCGAAGGCATTCGCAGGGGTGCACCCACCCTGTATCGTCCGGAACTCGCTGAACTCGGCCGAAGGCTTGCGCTCCTCGGTGCCACCGACCAGGAAATGGCCGATGCGCTCGGCATCGATCACGTCACACTCGATCGGTGGAAGACACGGCATAAGGAATTTCGCAGTGCCATCGAGCACGGCAAGACCCAGGCGGATGCCGAGATTGCCGAAAGCCTCTTCAATCGCGCCCGCGGGTACAGGCACGAAGCGACGAAAATCTTCATGCCCGCGGGGTCGGAGGCGCCGGTGTACGCGCCCTATGTCAAGCATTACCCGCCCGACGCCAATGCGGCGCTGGCTTGGCTGTCGCGTCGACAACCCGACAAATGGAAGGATCGGAAGGAGGTCGACGTCACCGGAACGGTGGCGCACCGCTTGGCGCAGATGACCCCGCTACAGCGGCTTCATCCGGGAACCAAAACCACCACGGGATTGTCTAAGAATCGGTAGCAAGAAGCCGCGGGTGCATTCCGCCTGCCACGCGAGTTCGTTTCACGGAGGCTGGCGGCGAAGTTGTTGCATTCTAACTTAGCCTCAAAGCCACCGCCCTCCGGGAAGTCTCATCGTGCCTTGAAACATTGGCTCGGTATTCCGTAAGCGGGCCTCTCCGGATGTCATCAACACATTAGCCATGTCGAGAGCTTCCTTCTATTACCTGCATCCGCTGCTCGCCGGACCGATCGACATGTGGCCCGATCATCTCGATCGGATCGCAGCGATGAGATTCGACGCGGTGGGCATCGCTCCCCCTTTCCTCCCGGGAGCATCCGGCGATCTGTTCCTGACCGCCAACCACGACCGCCTCGATCCACGGCTGGGCACGGGCGATGCGGTCGCCTTTCTTGCGCGATTGGCGCAGGAGGCTTGGGATCGGCGACTTCGACCGATGCTTGATATTGTCGTCGATCAGGTCGCCGCTGAGTCGTTGCTCGCTGAGCGGGCACGCAGCTGGTATCACACCGACACAGACGACGAACCGCCTGATCCACGACGCCCACCGCGGCAGCGGGGCGTCGCTAGATTGCTCGCTGACGGGGACCTGCCCGACCTCGCCGAGTGGTGGGCGAAGCGACTAATCGAATGGGCCGGTGTTGGCGTTGCTGGCTTCCGATGCATCCGCCCGCATCACTTGCCCGCGGCGTGGTGGCGCGAGGTAATCGCCACCGTCCGGACACGCCATCCCGACACCCGTTTCATGGCCTGGACGCTCGACCTCGACCCGGGCGAGTCGGCGGCGTTGGCAGCATGCGCCTTCGATCTGGTCGTCAGCTGCTCTCGCGCATGGGATTACCGGACGGGCGGGTACGCGGAAACCGTCGATCGCCTCGCTCAAATCGCACCGCTCATCGCGATGCCGGAGGCGCCATTCGATCGTCGCCTCAGCCGGGCATTCCCTGATTCCGGCCGTGCGCGGCGCGCCGCCGATCGTGCGCTCGCGTTCGCGGCATCCTATGGCGCCGGCTGGCTGATGCCGATGGGGTTCGAATTTGGCGCGGCGCGCGACATGGATTCGGCCCGAGACCGGCCAGAGGAGTTCGCGCGCCTTGTCGCCGAGGCGCCGTTCGACCTGGCGACCGAGATCGCCGCAATAAACGAGCGGTGCCTCTCGTCGTCAGGGGCGAATGCCACCGGCTCGATGCGGGCCCTTTCGCCCCCGGATGCACCGGCGGCCGCCTTCTTGTTGGCTGACGGTGCCGCAGGCGCCCATTCGGCGCGGCCCAGGATCGTTCTCGTCAACGCGAGCCTCGACGATCCGGTCAGGATCCCGGTCGCGCCGTTGCTAACGACGAGCGGCCTCGACGGCGCCGTGCTCGACGATGACACCGAGAGCCCTCCGGTCGGGCCTGATGGCGTGATTACGATCGGACCTGGTGATGTACGGATCCTGCGGGCCGCTGCGACGCCGCCGATCGGTCGGCACGCGCTCGACGTGGTCGAGGCTGCGGCGGCGCCACGCATCGCGATCGAGGCAGTCAGCCCCTCCGTCGATGACGGACGGTTTCCTGCCAAGCGTCTGGTCGGCGACATGGTCGAGGTTTCCGCCGATCTGGTGTCGGACGGGCATGAACGTCTCGCCGCCGCGCTGCTTTGGCGAGCCGAGGACGAACCGGATTGGCGCGAGGTGCCGATGACACCGCTCGGCAACGACCGCTGGACGGGCCGCTTCCCGCTCGCCCGCCTCGGCCGCCACCTGTTCACGGTGCTCGCCTGGAAAGACGATTTCGGGACTTTCGCCGAAGAACTCGAAAAGAAGCATGCGGCCGGCGTCCCGATCGATTTGGAGCTCGAGGAAGGCCGCCTGCTGATTTCGGAGAGTGCGGGGCACGCGGAAGGCGGCGTCGGGCCGGCGCTCGCCGTGCTGGCCGAGAAACTGGGAGAGGCGGATCCGCAGGAGCGTCGGCGCTTGCTGCTCGCCCCGGCGACGGCAAATCTGATGGCATCGGCGCGAATCCGGCCGCATGCGTGTCGCCATCCGCACAACTTCCCCGTCGAAGCCGAGCGGCGCGCCGCCGAGTTCGCCAGCTGGTACGAGCTGTTCCCGCGCTCGCAGAGCGGCAACACGACCCGTCACGGGACTTTCGATGACGTGATCGAGCGGCTTCCGGCGATCCGCGCAATGGGCTTTGATGTGCTCTACTTGCCGCCGATCCATCCCATTGGGCGGGTCAATCGCAAGGGTAGGGACAACTCTCCGCACGCCGCGCCGGACGATCCGGGCAGCCCATATGCCATCGGCAGTGCCGAAGGTGGTCATGACGCAATCCACCCGAGCCTCGGTACGCTGGACGGTTTCCGTCGATTGCGCGATGCCGCGGCCGAACACCGCCTCGAACTGGCGCTCGATTTCGCCGTCCAGTGCGCCCCCGATCACCCCTGGCTGAGCGAGCATGCGGACTGGTTTGTCTGGCGCCCCGATGGCTCGATCCGCTACTCCGAGAACCCGCCGAAGAAATACGAGGACATCGTCAACGTCGATTTCTACGCCGGGAGTGCGGTTCCGTCATTGTGGCTTGGCCTGCGCGATATCGTTCTCTTCTGGGCCGGCGAGGGCGTGCGCCTGTTTCGCGTCGACAATCCGCACACCAAGCCGCTGCCGTTCTGGGAGTGGATGATTGCCGAAGTACGTGCTCGGTTCCCCGATGCGATCTTTCTGGCGGAGGCATTCACCCGCCCGAAACTGATGTATCGGCTCGCCAAGCTCGGTTTCTCCCAGTCCTATACCTATTTCACCTGGCGCAATACCAAGGCCGAACTGACAGAGTATCTGACGGAGCTGACGGCGACCCCGGTCCGCGAGTTCTTCCGCCCGCATTTCTTCGTCAACACGCCCGATATCAATCCGGTCTTTCTCCAGACCTCCGGTCGACCGGGGTTCCTGATCCGCGCCGCGCTCGGCGCCACCCTGTCCGGGTTGCTCGGTGTCTATAACGGCTTTGAGTTGTGCGAGGCGCGCGCGCTGCCGGGCCGCGAGGAATATCTCAGCTCCGAGAAATACGAGATCCGCGCCTGGGACTGGCAAGCTCCCGGCAACATCATCGCCGAGATCACTCGGCTCAACCACATCCGCAGAGCCAATCCGGCGCTCCAGACGCATCTCGGGATCAGCTTTCACAACGCCGGCAACGACCAGATCCTCTACTACTCCAAGGCAACCCCCGACCTGCAGAACGTCGTTCTCGTCGCCGTCAACCTCGACCCGCACTCCGGCCAGGAATGCGATATCGAGGTGCCGCTGTGGCTCTGGGGACTGTCCGACGCAGCCAGCGTGGCGGTCGAGGATCTGATGGATGGCCACAACTTCACCTGGCAGGGGAAGGTGCAGCATATCGGCCTCGATCCGGCGGCACTCCCGTTTGCGATCTGGCGGATCCGACCCATCGCGGGAACTACCTGATGAAGAGGAAGCCCGCACTCTCGGTCATGGCCGATCCGCTCTGGTACAAGGACGCGGTCATCTATCAGCTTCACGTCAAATCGTTCTTTGACTCCAACAACGATGGGGTGGGCGACTTTCCGGGTTTGTTGCAGAAGCTCGATTACATCGCGAGTCTCGGCGTCAACGCGATCTGGCTGCTGCCGTTCTATCCGTCACCGCGCCGCGATGACGGCTATGACATTGCCGATTACCGCGGAGTGCATCCGGATTACGGCACGCTGGCGGATTTTCGCCGCGTCATCGCCGGCGCCCACGCGCGCGATATCCGAGTCATCACCGAATTGGTGATCAACCACACGTCCGACCAGCATTTCTGGTTTCAGCGTGCTCGCCGCGCGAAACCGGGCTCGGTAGCGCGTCGCTACTATGTCTGGTCGGACAATGACGACGCCTATGCCGACACGCGGATCATCTTTGTTGACGTTGAGGCCTCGAACTGGACTTGGGATCCGGTCGCGCAAGCGTATTACTGGCACCGCTTCTACTCGCATCAGCCCGACTTGAACTTCGACAACCCTCGGGTATTGGAGGAAGTGCTCGGCGTGATGCACTTCTGGCTGGATCTTGGTGTGGACGGGATGCGCCTCGACGCGGTGCCCTATCTGGTCGAGCGCGAGGGCACCAACAATGAAAACCTGCCCGAGACCCACACAATCTTGAAAAAGCTGCGCAAGGCGCTCGACGACTATGCGCCGGGGCGGATGCTGCTGGCCGAGGCAAACCAGTGGCCCGAAGACGCAAAGGAATATTTCGGCGATGGCGACGAATGCCACATGTCGTTCCACTTTCCGCTCATGCCGCGGATGTACATGGCGATTGCCCAGGAAGACCGCTTTCCGATCAGCGACATCATGCGTCAGACGCCGGAGATCCCGGAGAAATGCCAGTGGGCGATCTTCCTGCGCAACCATGACGAGCTGACGCTCGAAATGGTGACTGACAGCGAGCGCGACTATCTGTGGCAGGCCTATGCCGCGGACCGGCGGGCGCGACTCAATCTTGGGATCCGTCGCCGCCTCGCGCCGTTGTTGGAAAACGACCGCAACCGCATCGAGCTGATGAACATGCTGCTGCTGTCGATGCCGGGGACGCCGGTCATTTATTACGGCGACGAACTCGGGATGGGCGACAACCTCCATCTCGGCGACCGCGACGGGGTGCGCACGCCGATGCAATGGTCGCCCGACCGTAATGGCGGCTTCTCGCGCGCCAGCCCCGAATACCTGATGCTTCCGCCAATTATGAACCCGGTCTACGGCTTCGACGCCATCAACGTCGAGGCGCAGGCCGGCGACTCCTATTCGCTATTGAATTGGACGCGGCGCATGCTGACGGTGCGCAAGCGCCATAAGGCGTTCGGCCGCGGCACGTTGCGTTTCCTGTATCCCGGCAACCGCAAGGTTCTCGCCTATTTGCGTGAATACGAAGACGAGACGATCCTTTGCGTTTGCAACCTCTCACGCGTGATCCAGGCGGTCGAGCTCGATCTGTCTGCCTTTGTTGGGCACATCCCGGTGGACCTGACGGGGGGCTCCACCTTTCCCCCGGTCGGCCAGCTGCCTTACCTGCTGACCCTGCCGCCGTTTGCCTTTTACTGGTTCATCCTGTCAACCGACGCCAGCCTGCCGGAATGGCATTTGCCAACGCCCGAGCCGATGGCCGAACTCGCAACGTTGGTGCTGCGCGATGGTGTTGCCGACGTGTTGGAGCCGTCGGCGCGATGCAAGCTGGAGCAGGAAGGGTTGCCCGCCTATCTCGCGCGCCGGCGCTGGTTCGCCTCGAAAGACGAAAAGATCATTTCGGTACGAATGTCGGTCGCAGAGCGCGCTTCCAGCCAGCAGACGGAACTACTCCTGACCGAGCTGGAGGTCGCTCTCGCGCGGAGCACCGAGACGTATCTGCTGCCGTTGGGGATCGCCTGGGAAGACGATCTCAGGGACGCCTTGCCACAGCAGCTCGCCCTGGCGCGCGTGCGACGCGGCCGGCGCGTCGGCTTTCTGACCGATGCCTTCGCTATCGACGCGTTGCCGCTCATGGTTCTGCGTGCGCTTACCGATGCCGCCGTGCTGCCGCTCGCTGCGGGTGAGATCCGCTTCATGCCGACTGCGCGCCTGGCGGGGATCGAGTTCCCGGCCGGGCCGGAAATCCGCCGCCTTTCGGCCGAACAATCCAATAGCTCGCTGATCGTCGGTGATCAGGCCGTCCTCAAGCTCGTGCGCCGCCTCTCGGCGGGTATCCATCCCGAGGCCGAGATGACCCGTTACCTGACCGAGCGCGGCTTCGCCAACACCGCGCCGCTGTTGGGCGAGGTGGCGCGCTTTGACCCGGACGGCACGCCGTACACGATGGTCCTGGTGCAGGGGTTCATCCGTAATCAGGGGGACGGTTGGCGCTGGACACTCGACTTCTTGTCCCGGGTGCTGAATTCGGCGGAAGTGATCAATCCCGATATGCGAATCGAGGATATCGCCGACGCCCTGGCCGGCTACGGCAACTTCGCCGCCGCGATCGGCCATCGCCTTGCCGAACTGCACGCGGCGCTGGCCGCGCCGAGCGACAATCCGGCTTTCGCGCCGGAGAAAGCGACCTCGGCTGACGTTGAGCGTTGGTCCGCCGGCGTGCGGGTGCAACTCGATGCCGCACTCTGCGCGCTCTCGGTGGTTACCCACTGGCCCGACGAGGAGACCGCGGCGGCGGCGGCAGCGATCGCCGGTCAGCGCGCAGCGCTTATTGCGGCGATCGGCACTCTGGCCAGGGCCGCCTCCTCGGGAACGCTGAAGACGCGGGTGCATGGCGACTTCCATCTCGGACAGGTGCTGGTGTCTTCGGGCGACGCCTACATCATCGACTTCGAAGGAGAGCCGGCCCGGCCGCTAAAGGAGCGGCGTGCCAAAACCAGTCCGTTGCGTGACGTCGCCGGGTTGTTGCGCTCGTTCGACTATGCCGTCGCCGTCGCGTCCGGCCGTGCCGAAGGCACCGCGCAAACCTCGCCCGGACAGGCGACGGTGCTGAACCGTTTCGCCGACGACGCATCAGGGGCGTTCCTCTCAGCGTATCGCGCTGGTCACGCCGAAAGCGCAACCCAATGGGCGACGGAGGCGAACGAACGCGCGTTGCTCGATCTGTTCCTGTTGGAAAAGGCGGCCTACGAAATCTGCTACGAAACGTCCAACCGCCCAGACTGGCTTGGGATTCCGGTCGACGGACTGGCGCGGATTGTCGCCCGGATCATCGCACTGGCGGAGAAGGCGCAGAATGGATGAAGACCCGCGCACCGCGCTCGCGCTGCAGGCCGTCATCGAGGGGCGCAGCCTCGATCCGTTCGCGGTGCTGGGCCGGCACCGCGCCGCTTCGGGCGACATCTTGCGCGCCATGGTGCCAGGAGCCTATGCGGTCACGGCGATCGCACGCGATGAACCGAGCTTGCGGACGACGCTGAGCCCAATGCGCAACACCGGCCTATTCATCGGCCCGTGCGCCGGGTCCGGTCCGTATCTCCTGCGCATCGACTGGGGCGGGCCGATACAGGAGACCGAGGATCCCTATTCGTTCGGCCCGCTTTTGGGCGAACTCGACATCTATCTCCTCGTCGAGGGGAAGCACCGCGATCTCGGCGAGTGCCTCGGCGCCCACGCGATGATGGTGGATGGCGTGCCGGGGGTGCGCTTTGCGGTTTGGGCACCGAATGCACGCCGCGTTTCCGTCGTCGGCGATTTCAACACCTGGGACGGGCGCCGCCACCCGATGCGGCTGCGTCATGAGGCGGGCGTCTGGGAGATCTTTGTCCCCCGGCTTGCCCCGGGCGCCCTCTACAAATACGAGCTACTAGGCCCCGACGGAGCCGTGCTGCCGCTGAAGGCCGATCCGGTGGCGTGGCGGGTCGAGCCGCCTCCGGCCACCGGTTCCGTGGTCGCCGACCCGGCGCCGTTTCGCTGGTCGGATGATTCCTGGTGCGCGGAGCGAGCTCGGCGGCAGGCGCCCGACGCGCCGATCTCGATCTACGAGGTGCACGCGGGTTCCTGGCTCCGCCACCCGGACGGACGCTCGCCCGGTTGGTCCGAGCTTGCCGAGCGGCTCGTCGACTACGTCGCCCGGATGGGCTTCACCCATGTCGAATTTCTACCGGTCATGGGCCATCCATTCGGCGGATCGTGGGGCTATCAACCGCTCAGTCAATTCGCCCCGCATGCCTTGTTCGGCACACCGGAAGAGTTCGCGTTGCTGATCGACTGCTGTCACAATGCGGGCATCGGCGTGCTCTTGGATTGGGTCCCGGCCCATTTCCCGACCGATGCCCACGGGCTGGCACGGTTCGACGGGACCCCGCTCTACGAGCATGGCGACCCGCGCGAGGGGTTCCAGCGCGACTGGAACACCTTCATTTTCAATCTGGGCCGGACCGAGGTGCGCGCCTATCTGATCGCCAGCGCGCTCTATTGGCTTGAGCGTTTTCACGCCGACGGGCTCAGGGTGGATGCCGTCGCCGCGATGCTCTACCGGGACTACAGCCGCCCCGAAGGCGAGTGGGTACCCAACCTTTATGGCGGTCGGGAGAACCTCGAATCTGTCAGCTTCCTTCAGGAGTTGCGCCGATCAATCGACACCCGCTGCCCGGGAGCGATCCTCATTGCCGAAGAATCCACTGCCTGGCCCGGCGTGACGCAGCCACCCGATAATGGTGGGCTTGGGTTCCACTACAAGTGGAACATGGGGTGGATGCACGATACGCTCGACTATATCGCGCATGAGCCGATCCACCGCCGCTATCACCACGACCGGATGACGTTCGGTCTGCTTTACGCATTTTCGGAGCGCTTCATCTTGCCGCTGTCACACGACGAGGTGGTTTACGGCAAACACTCGCTGCTCGGGCGCATGCCAGGCGACCACTGGCAGCGCTTCGCCAATTTGCGCGCCTATCTGGGCTTCATGTGGACCCATCCCGGCAAGAAATTGCTGTTCATGGGCGACGAGTTTGGCCAGGAGCGGGAATGGAACCATGATGCACAGCTCGACTGGGACCTGCTCGACGATCCCGCGCATCGCGGGGTTCAGCGGTTGGTGCGCGACCTGAACCGGCTCTACATGGCCGAGCCGGCGCTCCACGCGCGCGACGGCGAGGATGCCGGCTTTAGCTGGGTTGTCGCCGACGACTGGCAGCAAAGCGTCTTTGCCTATCTGCGGATGTCCGGCGGCAACGGCCCCCCGGTGCTGGCGGTCAGCAATTTTACCCCCGTCCCGCGCAACGGCTACCGGCTTGGCGTGCCGGAGGCCGGGAAATGGTGCGCCCTCCTGAACACCGACGCGGCGTGCTACGGGGGCTCTGATTTTGCCAGCGGTTGCGACGCTACTGCCGAGGCAGGACCTTGGCACAACCAGCCGGCCTCGCTCGCGCTGGATTTACCGCCATTGGCGACGCTAGTCCTGCGACTGGACGGTGCTAACGAGGCAAAGTGAGCGACACGGCGCACGGATGCTGATCCGACGGAGGCGATTTTTGATCCATTTGGGGTCGTCATGGGGCACCCGGCAGCCCAACTTGCTGCGCGGCTTCGCGAACGCAGCGGTCACGTCTGCGGCTGCTGCTGGGTCGCTTTCAATGCCGCGTCAGATCAACGGCGCTCTTTTCGGGCTGCCTAACCGTTTAGGACCGTTTCGCCACTAAACTCGGCGGCGAACGCGTAAGCATCGCCCTCGTTTGCGAAGTCGAGTTGGATCACGATGACGTCGGATGCCAGCTTGTAATACTCAAAACTCTCGGCACCGCTCCGGCGGTGATCGAGCCACCGCCGCATCTCCATCATCTTCTCCGCAAGCTCGGCGGCACACACGCGGCACGTCACCCCGATGGCATGGGCTGACCTCCTCCCTCCGATCCCCGCGCTTATCAGGTTCGCCTGCCCCGGGCGCGGCCCCGTTAAGGCGGGGGATGCCGTTCTGGGGCCGGTCGGGGGAGACCTCTTGTCGCGCCCGGGGCATTCGGCTCGCGCGGTGCGGACCTTGCTACCCGAACAAAGAGCAAGGCGTACGGTTCCGTACCAATTCGGAATTCGGTTCAAAAAGCCAGAATGTGATTGGAACCTCGGGCCAATTCGCGCGTTGCGTGAGCGTGGGGGTCTCGCGAGAGAAGACGGCGACCGGCTGTGGGGGCAGTCGGTCGCCATTTCTCCGCGTCGCCGCCTCGTTCGCGGCGGCCTCAGGTTGAATGAAAATCGACCGCATCATCGGGCCTTGCCTCTGGCTGGCGACAATCGGGTTCATCGCGGCCATCATCGCCGGCGTGTTCGGCTGAGCTAGCTCAATCGAGGCTCGACCAGTGCTCGGACCGCGCTGCCGCTTGAGCCGACGCCTTCACTGAGTGCTTACCACGCGCCGGCGTATCAGCCGAAACTGCCCGAAGCGGACCTCCACGACGGCGCCAAAGATCGCCTGGATCGGGGTGGAGACCGGACCTAGGTCTAACAAACGGGAACTGAGTCGAGGTGGCCGGTGACCGATATCTTTCGACTCTCACGACGCTAAGCAGGCCATATCTGTTACCCCTTCCAGGCGAATCGCAAACCGCTCAAAGCCGTCCGCCAGCGCGCGGAGCTGATTGCTACGGCGCGGATCAAACCGGAGTTGTTCTGCAATCCCCCGTAGGGCTTCCGCGGTCTCGCGATACTCCGCGATCCTCGCGACCAGATCGCCTTTCGACATTTTAAACCATTCCCCCGCCGTCGGTAACGGGATGAGCATGGTGTCGTTCCGTGCAATCCAATATTGTTTTGATCGATAGCAAGGGGGGGAAGGTTGGGGTGTTCACGATAGAACTAGATCGATCGTCTCGCAGGAGCGTTCAATATTACCCGTCTCGCCGACGACCGTGGAGCTGCGTCGTGCGCCGCCGCCTCTTCACGCAAGCCGCAGTTCTTGAGCTAGGCCGTGGTTGCGGTTGCCTGGAAATTGTGGTTGTGGACCCTGCTCTGGCCGAGGCTTTGCAACGATTTGGCGGTCAGAGGCGTTGAAAATGTGCCCGCACGTTCACGGGAGTTTCCCTAGGGAACCACCTCGTGCGCAAAGGGAATAGACGGCATGCTGACATCGGCGGTCTTGCGGATGGTCGGCTTCTGTACGCGCTATCCGTGGCCGGTCATAGTCATTGCAGCGATACTGGCGATCGGTTCTGCGCTCTATACGGCCGCGCATTTCGCCATCACCACCGATACCAACCAGCTCCTGCCAAAAGATCTGCCGTGGCGCCAGCATGAGCAGGCCTATAAGGACGCGTTCCCGCAGGATCAGATCCTCGTCCTTATAGACGGCCCGACGACGGAACTCGTGGAGATGGCGGCCGACCGGCTAGCGGCGGAACTTCGGACAAATCATGACCGCTTTTCCTCGGTCCGCCGGCCGCAGGGCAGCGAGTTTCTACAGCGCAGCGCCTTGCTGTTTCTTCCCGTCGATCAAGCGTCGGATGCGGCAGGCCGGCTCGCCGCGTCCAAACCGCTGATCGAGGTGCTCAGCGCGGATCCGAGCCTGCGTGGCGCGATGCACGCCCTCACAGAAACCGCAAGAGCGAGGCTCAGCGGCCGACCAAAGGCAGCTCGCGTTCGCGCACCGCCTCGGCCGCGAATTGCAACGCCTCCGCGATGTCGCCGGGTTCCAGGTCGGGATAGGCGGCGAGGATCTCAGTCTCGGCCATGCCCTCCGCCACCATGGCGACAACGGTCGCGACCGGGATGCGCAGGCCGCGCAGGCAGGGCACCCCGCCCATCTGTTTCGGATCGACCGTAATGCGAGTGAACTTCATCGCTTGTCGCCTCCTTCGGCCTCCAAATCAGCCTACCGCGGCACCGCGAGCAGCATCGCATCGAGCGGCCGCTTTTCCTAGGAGCCTTGAGGGTAGAGGGCCCTCGGCGCGTTGCCTAGCCGCAGGAAACGGCGCCGCACTACCGCTCGGCTCAATCGGCGAGCGGGTTGGGGCGGAGCTGGATGTGGAGGGCCAGCGGCGTGGTGCCCTTGCCGCCCTCCTTGAGCCAGGGCGTGCGGTCGCCGCTGGTGGTCCAGAGGCCTCGCGCGGGCCACCCGCCGTTGGGATCGTCGATGCGCCCGTCGAGCCCCTTGGCGTAGAAGCCCAAGGGATAGGGCACGCGGATCACCACCCACTTGCCCTTGACCAGCGCCAGGAGCGCGTCGTTCTCATTGCCGGTCGAGATCGGCACGTCGTCGCCGAGGCCGAGGGTGTTGTGCTGGTCGACCCAGGTGTAGTAGCTCGCCTCGGCGCTGTTGGTGCCGAGCCCGGCAAAGCCCGGGCCGGGATACTGGTAGAACGACCAGCCCTCCGGGCACTGGTCGCCGGTCGCCTTGGGCCCGTTGAGCGGGCCCTTGCATTTCTTCCGGTCGAAGCTGCCGAGATGGCCGCTGGCGAGCGACACCCACACGACGCCCTTGCTGTCGATGTCGGCGCCGCGCGGGCCGAAGCCCGGGGCGGGCACGTTATAGATCTCGGTGAGCGCGGTTTCCGGCGGGCGGGCGCCGGGATCGAGCCGCGCGATCGCCCCGGCGCCCAGGATCGTGCCCCAGACCGAGTTGTCGATCGGGCTCGGCATGACCGCGTAAAAGCCGCCGGCGAGGCGCTTATCCTTGGCGGGATCGACCGGCTGGTTGGGCTCGACATATTCGTCGCGCTTGCCGTTGCCGTTGGTGTCGAGGATCAGCGCCGTCCAGCCCTGCGATTTTTCGACATCGCCGGTCGCCAGAAACTCCTTGGCGTTGAGCCACCCGACCACCGGACCGCCACCGCTCGTCCACAGCGTGTCGTTGGCGTCGAAGCCGAATTGCAGGTGATGGGTCGAGAAGCACACATCGGCAAAGGTGTATTTCATCGTCTTCGGATCAAGCATGGCGAGCTGGCGCGAGCTCTTCTCGAGCGGAAATAATTTGGCCGAATTCAGCTCGGAGCCCTTCTTGCAGTAGGCCGGGTTGCCCTGGCCGCGGACCGCCGCGGTCAGCCACAACCGGCCCTCCTTGTCGAACATCGGATTGTGGTTGTTGATGCGCTGGCTCCAGATCTTTTCCTCGCCCCAATAGGCCGAAGGCTGCGCCGATGTGAGGGTTGCGGCATGGCCCTCGCCGAGCGATTCGGGCATCTCCGGATCCTTTACCGGCGCCTTCCATTGCGTCGCGGTGTTGGTCTTGGGGTCGAGGATCGCGATCAGATCGGTCGAATACTCGGGCGACCCGAAAATCTTGCCGTAGGCATTGACCGTCGGGTTGCGCTTATCGGTCGAGATCGCATCGTGCATGTAGGTTTTCGCATCGCCCCATCCCCACAGCGTGACGACGAGGTTGCGCTCGACGCCCTGCGGGCGCGGCGGCTTCGCCGGCGGCAGCGCGCCCTCGGCGATCGAATCGGTCCACTCGGCAAAATATTTGAAGGGCGCGCCGCCGAGCTGGCCGGCCAGCGGGTTGACCATGAAAGGCGCGCTCTGGCCGCCCTGCACGCGGTGCATCCAGGCGTCTTCGGAATTCTCGAAATGGCTGAACGCCGCCGGCAGCGTGCGCGTGGATTCCTGGCCGAGCTGATGGCAGCCGACGCACGCCCGGTTCTTCACGACGGTGAGCCATTCCTGCTGCGTGACCTTCTCCGGAATGGCGCTCTTGCCGCCAAACTGGCTGGCATCCGGGATCTTCAGCATCGAGAACCAGTAGATCGCCGGATAATAATGCGCTGCGGCGGCCTCGTTCGGCGCGATCACGGCGGTGAGATTGAGCAGCCGGCCCGGGACCGCGCGCATCTCGGGCGAGTCGACAAGGCCGTAGCCGCGCACCCAGATTCGGTAATTCGCCTCCGGCAGGTCGGGCAGGACGTAGCGGCCCTTATCGTCGGTGGCGACGATCTTGATGAAGCGGGTCGGGAGATCGGAGGTTTCCGCGATCACCCAGATTCCGGCCTCCGGCCCATGCGCGCTGGTGACAACGCCGCCGATGTCGCGCGCGTTGATCTTGACCGACGGGGCGGAGGCGGGGCGCTGCTGCGCGCTCGCCGGCGGCGCGGCGCCCAGCAACTGGAGGATCCCGACCGCCGCCACGCCTGCACAGAGTCTGCTCGTCATCGTGCGCCTACCCTCCCCCGTCACGCGCGTTGCCTGCTCGGCGACTGCGTTTGGCCCAAGGATAAGCCGAATCGCGGTCCCTGTCGCTACCGAGAACGGCATCCATCGCACCTGCCGCGTGTGCCTCCGTGGTGAAATTATTTTGGGTGGCGAGACGCGACTCGCCGGACCGGCATTTCCGAGACATTCACTCGGATCTGAAAATTAAGACCCCCGGCCATTACGGTGGCGAGTCACCTGCGGCGGTCGGGCTTCCGAATGGCGCCAATCGCCCTGCAACGCCGCGGCTGAAATGTCAACAACAATAGTCACCAGCCACCACAGATTGGTCATCGGCCTCAACGCGATCGGCAATTTCGAATTAACCCGGATTTTCATCAATCGGCGATTGCCGACGGCCGCTTCGGCAGTTAGTGTCCGCCGTGCCGGAAACGGGTGGGTCGGCATCTTAGCAAAGGGATGTGATTGTGATCATTAACCTAATCTATGATACCGCAGGTCTTAATGCGCCACAAAGCTTCAGGGATGGCATGCAAGCTGCGGCCGATATGCTGGATGCCCATTTTCTCGATAGCATCACGGTGAACATTAACGTCAGCTATGGAACCTACGCGGGCACGGCGCTACCTAACCAGAATACATCCGAAGGTAATATAGGGGCGGGCGGCGATGGGGTCGGCGTCCCCGAAAGCTACTCGGACCTGCGAAACCTGCTGGTGACCTATGCGACTTCAACCGATGACACGACGTCCGTCAACAACCTGCCGACCGGCTCATCAATCGGCGGCCAGTCGAGTTTTGTGATTGGAACAGCGCAGGCGAAGGCGCTGGGGCTCGTAAGCGCCACCGATACGACTGGTGACGGCCAGGTCGGGATGGGAACAAGCTTTACCGGCGATGTTCTGTTTGCCGGCGCGCTGCACGAACTCACCCACGCCATGGGTCGGATCGCCGGCCTCAGCCTGGACCTCTTTCGGTTCAATGAAGACGGGTCGCTAAACCATGTATTCGGAGGCACGATCCCCTCAGCGTCAGCATATTTTTCGATCGACGGCGGCGCCACGGAAATAGCCGACTTTGGTATTAGTTCGGACCCTGGCGACTTTCTCAATGGGGGCGTACAGGGAACCGATCCCTTTAACGAAATCGTCGGCGGGCGCGGGCTTACCGCCGCGGATATAACGGAGATGGATGTCCTCGGGTTTCACGTGGTCAATGCCGCGCCGACCGTGGCGCCGCTAATGGGCAGCGTGAACGAAGACGGGCCAAGCTTCGGCAAGAATCTTCTTAGCGGCGCCGCCGATCCCGAGGGCGACGCCATATCCGTCCAGAACCTGGCCGGTTCTCTCACCACGACACTGGGACGGACGCTCACGCTTAACACGGACTACACGCTTTCGGGATCCACGCTGTCACTCACCTCCACCGGTTTCGCCAAGTTCAACAGCCTGGCGCAAGGGGTCAACGACACGGCGATTTTCAACTATGATGTCGAAGACTTCCTGGGCGCCGACACCGCCAACACCCTGACGCTGACCGTCAACGGTGCGAACGACACGCCGACGCTGTCGGCCGATGCGGGTTCGCCCCACGCCAAGACCGAACTCGCCGGAACGACGAATTCGGGCACTCTGGACCAGGTTTCCGGGTCGTTGTCGTTCACCGATGTCGATATCGGCGACATTCACACCGCCAGCGCGAGCCTCAATTCCGCGACCTGGTCGGGTGGGGCCGCGATTCCGTCCGCGACCCAGACCGCCCTGGGTGGCGCGATGTCGGCATCGATCAGCCCCGACGGCACCGCCGGAACGCTCGGCTGGCAGTTCGGCCTGGCGGATCGGAACGTCGATTTCCTCGCCGTGGGTGAAACGCTGACGGCGGTCTACGATGTTACCGTCACCGACAACCACAGCGCCAGTTCGACAAAGCAGGTGACGATCACCTTTACCGGCACCAATGACGTCCCGGTGATTGTTGCCGCCCAATCCACCTTGACCGGCTCAATCAGCGAACTGCCGAACGTTACCGGCAGCTTGGCAATCGATTCGACCACGGGCGCGGTGGCGTTTTCCGATCCCGATCTCAATGATCTGCCGACGGCCACGATCGACACCGCCGACCAGACCGCGACCTGGCAGGATTTGTCGCATACCTATACCCTTAGCCCCGCCCAGATCGCGATGTTCGAGGGGGCGTTCGGGATCAGCGCAGAGGCCGGCAACACCAATACCGGCAAGATCGACTGGACCTACAGCATCGTCGACAAGCAGCTCGACTTCCTAGGCGTCGGGGAGAGCGTCACCGTCACCACCCCTGTCGTCATCGACGACCACAAAGGCGGGACGGTTACCCAAAACGTCGTGCTGACGATCAATGGTGCAAACGACAACCCGATTGCCGCTCCCGACAGCAATGGGACCGCCAAGGGCACGACCCTTTCCGTCTCGGCGGCAAATGGCGTGCTGGCGAACGACACCGATCCCGATGTCCACGATCAGGGTAACCTATTCGTCAGCGCCATCAATGGATCAGCGGCAAACGTCGCTCATGCGGTCAAGGGCGTATACGGGTCGTTGACGCTGAACGCGGACGGCCACTATGTCTATGCGGCGAACAACGGTTCCCTGCCGTCGCAACTCGTCGCACAGGATACGTTCAACTACACCTTGTCCGACACCCATGGCGGGACCGACACGTCCACGCTGAGCATCGTCGTGTTTGGTCCAGGGGTGAGCTATCAGGCCGGCATCAACACGACACTGATCGGCGGCAATGGCAAAAACGTTCTCGACGGCTCCTTCGGACATGACATCCTGATCGGCGGCAATGCCGGCGATGTCCTGATCGGGGGAAGCGGCGACACGCTGACCGGCGGCACTGGGCCGGACACATTTCTGTTTCGGCCAAAATTTGGGACAGAGACAATCACGAATTTTAACCCCCAAAATGATGTGATTCAGTTCAACGTCGCGCTGTTCACGAATTTTGCCGCCGTCATGGCCGATACGACGCAAGTCGGTGCCAATACGTCGATTAAATTCGATGCAAGCAATTCAGTGACGTTGGACAACGTCGCTGCGAACAGCCTGAGCTCGAGTAACTTCCACTTCGCCTGAGCCTGGGAATTCATCTTTCCGGGCAAAAAGGCTGGCGATCGCGTTACCTAGGGATCACAATGCTTGTCCAACCGACGGCCGGCTTCATGCCGGCCGCGGGCGGGCGTGGTTCGACCGAGGTTGTGAAACGACCGCGATTTTCGTCGCCTCCCTTGCGGGACAGAACCCGGGTCTTAATTCAAGCTCAGCGCATTATAATGGCGGAGAGGCGAAGGCGTCTGCGCAGGATACCGAGTCAAAATGACGGCTGAGAGCGAAAATCCGGGCGCTCCGGATCAGGGTCTTGCGGCCCTGGTCGCGTTGCTGCGCTTTCATGGGCTCGGGGCCGACCCCGAGCAGATCCGCCACAGTTTCGGGGCGAAGACGATCGGCGTCTCCGAGATGCTGCGCTGCGCCAAGGAGCTGGGGCTGAAGGCGCGCGCCGTGACAACGCGCTGGGAGCGCCTCGTGCGCACCCCGTTGCCGGCGATCGCGCCGTTGCGCGACGGGCGGTTCCTGATCCTCGGCAAGGTCGCCGACGACAAGGCGCTGGTCCAGTCGCTGGTCTCGCCGCGCCCCTCGCTGATGAGCCGCGCCGAGTTCGAGGCGGTGTGGGACGGCCGGCTCGTCCTGATGGCGCGCCGCGCCGGGCTCTCCGATCTCGGGCGCCGCTTCGACGTGACGTGGTTTTACGGCGCGATC
>WNFC01000109.1_pt1 | contig 83494 bp, 85 predicted proteins | sample 5400541 | NCBI WGS metagenome assembly WNFC01 (sample SAMN13153342, study PRJNA577476) | soil metagenome | isolation source: 120 cm saprolite under Douglas fir tree site 2 hole 2 replicate 1 | place: USA:California | collected 2015-04-18
TTGAACGAGAGGCGAACCGGGCCAGCTTTCGCGTCACCCATTGGGTGGTGCCCTCCGTGCCAGCGAGGAGCCCCCGAGGGCCGCGTGTCATGCGGGCGTTAAGCGATTACCGCCCGGTTCGTTCATCTTTCTAATCGAAAATGCGGGCTTAATGCCATTCGACTCCGACCCCGGTTTTTTAGGTTTTATGCAGTCCGCTTTTTCCGTCGCCAGCCATAGCTGAGCAGGCCGACGAGGCCGGTGGCGAATAAGGCGAGTGAGGCGGGCTCCGGAACAGCGAAGCCGTGCTGCGTCTCCGCGATCGCCGTGCCTGTGTAAGGCGGATCGCTGAAGCCGGTGTTCGGGTCGAAGGTGAACGGAGTTGTGCTAAAGAACATACCCGGCAGTGCCGCATCCTGGCCGTTCACAATGTTGAAAACCTCGCCCTCCGTGAACAGCGGGATGCTCTGCAAATACACCGACAAATCCACCAGGCTGAACAGCGTCGTGTCATCGAGGGCCCCCAGCGCGTCGGATGCATAGAGATCCGGAATAGCAATAACCGCCGATCTCCCTAGTTGCTGGGCGATGGTCCCCCAGATATTAAGCAGCTCAAACTTGTTCGTATTCTGATCGAAGAACACGCTTTCGATGCTGAGATCCGCCTTCGGCCCGACCTTACCGCCTCTCTTCACCGGTTTGATTGTTTCGTTGCGGGCGTCGCAAAGATTATCCATGGCGGGAACAGTGACGGGATTGATCGTGGTCCCACCATGCCCGTCAGGGATGCTTGGCGGGTGAATGTCCTGCCCGGGGATAACATTGTAGTCGAAATCGGTGAGGTGGATGATGAAGGTGGTGTTCGGTTCCCTGGAATGTTCGGTCACCACTCCGCCACGCCCGGGCTGACCCTTCACACAAGGTGGACCCCCCGGTCCGCCAGCCTCTACGGCAAAGCCACCACTCAATTCGAAAATCGTCGCGAAAATCGTCGCTACGGCGAGCCTGGCCTTGACATCCATACCTTTCCCCTTCCTTCGTATACTGCATCCTGCTGCAGGAAAAATGGGGTCAGACACCATATATTCCTGGATTTGCGATATGGACCCGTTTCCTCCTTCGTCTCAGACTGGCGAGTCGCGCCATGACACCCTCCCCGCCTATGCTGCCCATTCGCGACAGGTTACAGCGCCGTGTCCCGAGAACCCGGCACCGAAATCTCCGCGAGAAGGTTAGGCGCGGGCTCTGAATCCCTTCACTTCTGTGTTTCTGTATCTCTGTACTTCCGTAAATGCAGCCGGACGCACCGACCATGCCAGTCGTCTCATCGTCACCGTATCAACTAGTTACGAGACCGACAGCACTTCCGGGACCAGTCATTGTAAAGAAAGTCGTCAAACGGGCCCAACTTCAGGAGTTCCTGGAGAAGCGATAGCAAGTCTCGACTTGATTTGGGAGGGAATCCGTATTCTGAACCGCGGGTTTAGACTGGTTTAAACTCCTTCCTATTCTGTAAGGATTCTCTTACGTCGATTTTTCGTACTACTACCTCGCAAACTGTAGGATCAGGAGTCGCAATCGAACACGCCGGCCGCTCCCTCGATTCTCAACTTATTGATTTCTTAAGTGGCAGGTGGCGCGGTACGCGACTTGCTCAATCGTACTCTTGAGGTGGTTTGGACCTGAATCGATCTGAGGAAGGGAGCCAGCGCCAAGTGAGGAAAATCGACGACCCTCATAGCAACCGACGAAAACGAGCTCAACCGAGCTACGAGGCGAAACCCTCGACCAACGAAACACCCGGGGTGAGACGCCTCACGCTGGATCTCCCCGAGTCGCTCCATAGAACGATCAAACATAAGGCAGTTGAGCAAGGTGTCACGATGGCCCAAATGCTGCGGGCGCTTCTGCTCAAGCACTACAGCGTCAGGGAGAACACGCGCTAACACTTACCCCCGGATTATTATTTCTTCGTTCCGCAGCTACGGTTGACAGCTGGCAATCTTGACGACTGTCGACCGCCGGCAACGATGCACGGTTGCTAACAGGCATCTGCAAGCCTTGAGCGGAAATGCTAACCGATCCGGATTGCCTACGCATCGACACTGATATTTTCGACGGTAACCGGCCCACATTCGCGATGGCGTTCTCGTTGGTCGGAACGGCCGTGCTGTGACACGGCAGACCCTGGCGGCCACATCGAAAAGAGATTGAACAGCTGCTGGCTTCCTGGCCGCCGAGCTTTTGAAAAGATGGTCAACTTGACCCCTAAGCGGGCCCCACATTGACAAATCCTGTCCAGCCGCTACGAATGGAGCGGTATGACCAAGAAGAAGCTTTCCCGTAACAACACCGTCCCAGCTGAGCGCCAGCTCCGAAAGATCGAGGGGGGCGTGAACGCGATCCGCTCCGACGTCCGCGAACTCCGTGTCTCCCTCGCACCCCTCATCCCACATATCGGCGCCATCGAGGACGAGCTTCACGATGTTCGGTCGTCACTCGACCGGATCGAGCGGGCCGCGGACGACGGCTACCGCGACCGCATCGAACATGTTGAGCCAGTACCGCTCTCGGCGCGGTTCGTTTTTGGTGCGATATCCGGTCAATTCCGGGAAGCGTTCAGCGAGTAGATCGGCGACCATGTACTTGGTCGCCCAGCCATCGCCACAGAGGCGCTTGCGAAGGTGGCTCGGCGAGTACCCCAGCACTTGAAGGTGCTCAGCTTTGCCGACCCGTTTGATTTCAAGTTCCTGCACATGAAGCAGCGCCGAACTTTTCTGCTGAACGTAGAAGGTGTTCTCATAAGCGAGGACAGTGGGGCGATAATCCCGTATCAATTGCAACAGCGCGTCGCGCGTAGCGCGAAGCAGCTCGTCGGCTGGGCGCTTCCGTTTCAAGTCTTTGACTCCGTAGTGGACCAACTGCTCGCCATGGAGCACCGCCACTCCCATGTATCGGGTACCGGGGTCAATTCCTAATATTCTCAGTCCTTCCATGGTGGTGTTGATTGAGTAGGTAGCGAAACACGGCGGCTCTCGACTGTCTGATCTGGTCTTGGGGGATCGCGCGCGCCTCACTCAGTAGGCGGTAGAGAAGCTCCTCCGGGTAGTGGCCGGCGAGATCGCGATACCGGGCCAACCCACCCGGATCTTCTAGGCCGTCGGTGAGATCCTGCGCGAGCAGATCCTTGCTCGTTTTCTCCGACATGGGCGTCCTCCTTGTCGTCGGTGCGATACGAACCAGACCTCGCTCTTCTTGTTGTAAGACTCTTGTATGAATACTCTTGTTAGCGCGACCGGACTGATACAAACTGCCGCTTGATTGCTCGGCTTTTTGAGGAGAGTCCGTCACGTTTTGTACTGTGCTTGCCCATTTGATAGGTAATTCCGTGCCGATCGGATTAGGTACGCCATGCCCTAGTCGCTGGTATCGTTCAATCCTAACCACCGTTGCCCGCCCAGTCCGGCGCGCGGTGATATAACCTTTTTGAATCAGCCGGCGCATCCATGCGCGAACTGTCCACCGCGACATTCCCATGTCTGTCGCGATCGTTGCCATCTTCCGCACCACCACGCCGCTGTGTCGGTCAGCGTGGAGGATGAAATACAAATAGAGTGGCAGGGCACTCTTGAGTTGCCGGACATGCTTACCTTCGGCGTCGACGACTAATCCTCGCCACACTGGCCTCCACCATGCTTTCTTCTCTTTCTCCATGGCCAGGTGTCGCTAAGGATGCCCTTCGCACTTGTCGCATAACCGCCCCTCCTTTTCCCTGAGAGCTGACTTGGCCCGGCTGTAGTGCTCGGGAAAAAGGAACGCGATCGGAACGCGGTAGACGATCTCGAGTTTGAAGGCAGTGACCAAGCTCGGCAGCTTGTCACCATGCTCGTAGTGGGAGATGTCGGTCGCATCGTGGTAACCGAGCAGCGCCGCAACCTGCCTCTGAGTGAAGTCCATCCGTCTCCGATACTTCCAGAGGAGGTTCGACAACCCTGCCCCGCGTGAAGACTTTGAGTGTCTTGTCATATATTGCTTTCACCATACCAACACCACGGCACAACGGGAGACGGCGAAAGTTGTCTCTTCAGACAACATCCCCGCGTCGATGTGGACGAGATGTGGACAAAAAGAGTGCCGTCACCGCACTGACGCGGAACTGGCGTTGAACGCGGCCTTGCTCATCCAGCAGTTCTTCACACGGCGAGGAGAAAGTTGTCTCTTCCGCCAACTTTCTCCGCCTTCCACGATGCTGCGTAGACTCTATGCTGATCGCAGCATGACCCTGAGCGACAAAGCCATTGAAGATCTCCGCGAAATCCTGTGTGATGAGTTCGAGCGAGAGTTCACGCGGGATGAAACCACGGAAGTCAGCGTCCGTCTCATCACCCTCATCCAACGCCTGCTCCGTCCTTTGCCACACGAAAACGGACAGCCCGATCGGTCGCCCGTCCCTTGATTTCTTCCCACGAGACGTTACGCTGTCCCTATCCCATCGTTGCATTTCTCCCTATGTCTCGTTACTTCCTCTACTGTCGCAAATCCTCGGAGTCGGAAGATCGTCAGATCCTCTCCATCGACTCCCAGCGCGATGAGCTGCTCCGGCTGGCCGAGCGGCTCGGCTTTCACGTGGCCGAGATTCTGACCGAGGCCAAGTCCGCCAAGGCCCCTGGCCGACCGGTCTTTTCTTCGATGATGGCGCGCCTTGCTCGGGGCGAGGCTCAGGGGATCCTTTGCTGGAAGCTCGACCGTCTTGCGCGAAACCCCATCGACGGCGGCGCTCTCATCTGGGCTATGAAGACCCACGGACTCGAGATCATCACCCCGGCCCAGACCTTCCGGCCGCAGGACGAGAACAAGATCCTCCTCTACATCGAGTTCGGCATGGCCGAAAAGTACATCGACGACCTCTCCCGAAATGTCAAGCGCGGCAACCGGGCCAAGCTCGAACGCGGCGGATGGCCCAACATGGCTCCCCTCGGCTATCTGAACGACAGGCTCACCAAGCTGGTCCATACGGACGCCGAGCGCTTCCCGCTGATCCGCCGCGCCTGGGATCTGCTCCTCACCGGCCGGTACTCCGCTCCCCAGATCCGGCAGACCATGACCGCGGAGTGGGACTACCGGAGCGCGCGAGGGTGCCCGATCGGTCTGAGCACGCTCTACCGGATCTTCACCAACCCCTTCTACCACGGCCTCTTGGAGTCCACCACGCAGGGAACCTTCCCGGGCACCCATGAGCCCATGGTCACCGAGGCCGAGTTCTGGCGCGCCCAGGAGCTGCTCGGCCGACGGGGCCGCCACCGCCCCAAGGTCCGTCACTTCGCCTACACCGGCATGATCCGCTGCGGAGAGTGTGGGGCGATGATCACCGCCGAGGAAAAGGTCAACCGCCGCTACGACTACCACTACACCTACTACCACTGCACCTGGAAGAAACCCTGCGCCCAGCGCACGATCCAGCTGCCCGAACTCGAACGCCAAATCGCCGACTTTCTCGCACGGCTTGCGCTGCCTGTTCGGGTGCTCGACTGGGTGTTCCAGCACTTGGACGCTGCTGAGACCGCCGAGGCCACGACCCATCGAGCGATCCGCCTGTCCCTGGACAATGCGATCGCTAAGGCTGAACGCCAACTCTCCTCGGTCACTCAGATGCGGGCGCGCGAGTTGATCGCCGATGAGGAGTTCATCGCCGAACGCGGGCGACTGCAGAAGGACCTAAGGCGGCTCCGCGCCCAGGCATCCGCGGCCACGACCGACCCGGCCGAAGCCATCGTAGCCACAGCCGAGACCTTCCTCTTCGCTGCGCGCGCCTACGACTGGTTCTTCTCGGGGGACACCGACGTCCGCCGGGAGATCCTCACGGCGATCGGTTCGAACCTCGTGTTGAAGGACCAAATCCTCACTATCGAAGCCAACATTCCGTTCCGTCTCATCGTAGATGGACTGGATCGTCTCCGAGACGATCCGCGGCCGTTCGAACCACCCGGACATGGCTTCACGATGCGGGATTTCGTCACTCTGGAGGACAAGAAAGAAAGACTGTGGGCGCAAGTAGATGACGTTCGAACTTTTTTCCGAAATGGCGTCGCTCTAGAGAGCTTACCGACGCGTCGGAAGGCGTCGGTATCGCCACTACCATTCACGGAACGTATCAAGCAACTCCTGCTCGATCATGGGGTGGTGCGTCACACGGCGTAGCTCTACGACCGCGGCGTTCAGGCTTTCGTGACTATTCCCTGACTTCTTCGCGTGCACCCAGACCTCCCTAGCGTAGCTTTTCACCGAACCTTGCTCGGATATGGTCTTCTAGGCTCTTGTTGCGCTCCGCCTCAAAGGCGGGGTAGCCGTCGATACTTGCGAGCCGTTTCACAACATCCGGCGGTACACCGAACTCCAGCTCTGCGTGTTTGATCAGGGCCTGCATCCCGGCCTCAGTTACCTCGGCATAGTTGCTCCTCCCTTCACGAGTGATGGTGCAAAAGCCCTTCTGCCGTAGCTCTTCGACCGTCTCGCTGATCGTGCTTGGCCGAGAATTTAGAAGGACGCTCAGTTCTACTTGATTCAACTGTCTTGACCAGAGCTGCCTAGCTTCCCGCGAGGCTGTCAAGAGAGCCGCTTGGAGACCAGTAAGCGGGGATCGCATTGGCCGCCCTTTCTCTATCCAACGGGCCAAATGCAAACGGAGACTCCAAACCCTGACCCGGTGCCACGCTTCGCGCTCCCATAGCTCATCTGGCCGGCTCGTCATGGTTGCCTCCTAACAGTTCGGTTCATGCGAAGTGAATTAACGCCCAACAATCTGCCTCTACGACAGCGCTAAGCCTTGCAGAAACAACAGACGAGGATTAACATGGCGCTATAAACGCGGAGAGGAGGTGATGCGCGATGGGCAATTGGGGCGATGGTAAGAAGCACAGTGTCCGTCTCTTCTTCAGTCGCGAGCATGGAAGTGGGCAAAATACCCACTCCGACTCGCACAGGCAGCGGTCGGACCGGCCGAAATCGGAGAAGACTGGACACAACCCCTCCGGAACGCAGAAGGTCAACATCCGTCGTGGCGCTTGATCTGTAAGCTCATCGGCGGAGAACATCCCGCCGATGAGCGATGACTACACAGTTTCTCAATGCCTATGAATTCCCTACGATACCATCGTGATCGCCCGCCCGGCGACACCAAGAGCCAGTGGGCTCCATCCGAATGGGCTGAAATGCGACTACGGCTCGAGCGCCTTTCATTAGAGCAACTGCGTCTCCTGGTCACGCGAGTCGGAATTGAATTCGAAGGAGGAAATGAATCAGTGGTGGACCGAGATCAGATCTCAGCCAAGGAAGAGTTCTTGTCGGTTCTGGACGAACCCGACAAAAGAAAGCTCCTGAAAGAGTACGACAAGCTTGTGCGTGAGTGCGCATAAGCTGCTCATGCAGATGCAGAGCAGTCCAGCAGTTAGACGGCTTCCCCTTATTTCGCATTGTGCACTGATTCAAGAATTGTCTCGAACAAGTCAGCCATACGGGTCGTCGATCTTGAAACCTATTTCACGCGCCGCTGTTTCTGTTTGAGGGGCCTGACGCTGGGGAAACCCTTCACCCATGAAGAATACCGCTCTGCCACTCTCCCCCGGGAGCGACCGCGGCAGAAGCCTGATGAGCCCTACGACTCGAGTGCCCACCTCCTCAGCCTCGGCTGTCGTGAGCCGTACTTCGCATTCTTCTTCAACAATCGCTCGCAGTTCGACGATAACCTTTTCAGATAATTGCGTCATATGCTTCTTAGTTTGTGAAGACGGGGAAAGTTGTCTATATGGACAACTTTCTCCTCTCTTCTGTGGATAAGTGTGGGCGCAAGTAGATGACGTTCGAACTTTCTTTGCGAGTAGAGCTGCGGAGGATGACTTGTCGCCGCGGAAGAAGAAATCTGTTCCTCCTGTGCCGCTTGCCGAACGCATCACGCGAATCCTTGCAACCTGTGGAGTGATTCCTTCAGCGGGCAGAGACAGGTTGCGACTTGTCTTGAAAACTAGGTCCAGAAAGTCTGACCGCTGACAAGTCAGTCATATTCTTCTGAGATCATTGAGCCATACACGTCTTTACCCGTGAAGACGGCGAAAGTTGTGTAAACCGACAACTTCCCCTTCTTTTCTGTGGATAAGTCTGGCCCGTGTCGAGACATACCTCGACTTTGGGATCAACTACTCGACCATTTGATCGGCTTGCTGAAGATAACCCCGGATGGGGAACTCCGTTCCTCAGGTGACAATCGCGCAGGGGTGTAGCCGCTTAGCCCGAGGATACCTCAGGGTCCGGGCTCCGCCTTTTGTGAATCAAGAGGTCCGTCCCGAAAAATACTTGACGTCGTGCGAATTCTCGAGGATTCTTGCCACGAGGCTGAGGCATGCTCGGGCCAGTCCCATTGAGCGCTGACGGTTTAGTGCGGCTAATAGCCGCAACCACTGCCGGTCTTTGTATGACGCTCGTCGTGGGTCTCGTTTGTTGGCTAGCCGTAAACAACGAGCTCAGACTAGATCTGCTTGGTGGCTACCAGGGAGCTGCTGCGGGTGCAGGAAGCGGACTTCTCGGATTACTCGTCGTTATGTATCTTCTGTTCAAGGCGGCGCTAACACAGAACCCTTCAGGGCCAAGCAATTGAGCCGGAAGAGTCGCGACAAAACGGACTCGTCACACACTTGAGAATGCAATCGTGAGCGCCGCGCCATTCCTCGCTCACTCAGATGCACGCTCGATGGCAGTTAATAGGCGTCTCTTCAAATTCATGGTCTGGGTACAGATCCCTCTGATCCTCGCATCTCTTGGTTTCTATGCGTGGGTGTGGTTCAGCTTGCGGCCTCTCCTGCATCAGAGGCAACAACTCAAGGCAGAAATCGAAGAAGGTACAAGAGGTCTAAATCTCACCAGAGCCGAATATGCTGCACAACGATCCAAAGTCGCTGAACTGCAAAGCATCATTGAGCGCTTTGGTGATCCTCAGCTTGCGGAACTTGCCAGAAGAGTATCGCCGCCGGTCGTCGAGCAAATTACCCCGCAGGCGAGTTCACGCCCTCTGGGGTATAACGGAGGTCCGTGGAACCAGCCGCTCTACGCGTACCACGTCTGGGTCGCAGGCCCTACTTGGGCGCTCAATCAAATCGCTCGTGTCAAATACGAATTCCCTCCTAGATTTCAAAAGCCGGTTCAGATATCCGACGAGAGAGACGGAACCGAGCCCTTCATGGTCAAATACTCGGGGTGGAATTGCGTTGTCGTCGGTGTCACGCTCGAGCTGGTGGATCCGAAAGAGAAACCGCAACAAATTGCCTTGGACATGTGTGCATCGCTAACTGCCAAGGGACAGAAGCCCAGCGGCTAAGCGCAGAAACTATTCACCGGGGGTTTTCTGAGCAGACAAATCTAAAGGGAGCAGGACATCGATGGACTACACATCGGCGTGGACGAAGGTTCTTCGCGTTTTGATACTCCTGCTGGTGTTGGCTGGTGCGTCTGCGGCCCTCTACATAATCTTCGGCAAGATGGAATCCGCCGAGAGAGCAAAGCTCCTCTTGGAAAGCTCAAAGTCGCTCCTGTATCTCATTACAGTATTGATTTTAGGCGCCTTCATTGCGCAAGTCGTCAAGTCGTTTGAGAAGGACAGGAGAGCAGACCGAGCCCTGCATGAGTTTAGGAGTGAGTTTTTGAAGCGTCTTCATTCCACTTACCAACGCATCGCAGCATCTCGACATTCACTCTCCGCCTGCGGTCTCACTGATCGGTTCAGCGCGCTAACCGCCGGGATGACCACGATTCAGGCCGACATCTATTTCCGGGAGTTCGAATCTCTCTTTGACGGGCATGGCGAGTTGGAGCGACTTATCCTCGAGGTTGAGCAATTTCCCGACTCTTTTTCCTCACACGTTCAACTGACGAACGCTCTCCGCGACATGCGAATATATCTGAACTCTCTTTTGGAGGAATATCGCCAATTCTGGCCGAAGATCCAGCCGGCCCCTGGGGCGTTCGCCGTGAATACTCTAGTTAAGCTGCGCGACTTCACTGGTGGCCAACCTCAGAGTGATTACGAGAAGTCCTTTGCTCCGGCATATGGAAAGGCACTGGCGTTTGTTCGAGAGGACCTATTACCACTGAAACGAGTTGTGGAGGCAGCCTAAACGTCGTTGTGGAGGCAGCCTAAACGTCATGGACAAATCCCACGCGAAGCATCGCAACCAGCCCATCGAGCCGACCAGATTCGCCGGCGATTGCTCTTGGTAGCTCGCGGGAAGGACACTCTTAAGAGCATTTTGTTCTTATGCACCTCCTGTCAAGACGGCGAAAGTTGTCTAAACCGGCAACTTTCCCCACTCTTCTGTGGATAAGTGTGGGCGCAAGTAGATGACGTTCGAACTTTTTTCGCCAATAGCGACGGTACCGAATCGTTACCGTCGCGACGGCGGGCGTCGGTCCCGTCTCTGCCTTACCGCGAGCGTGTTAAGAACATCCTGAGGGCTCTCGGCGTGGGTACACACCGCCCAGGGGTCGAGTCCTAGGCGGATTCCTGCCTGTCCTGGCCCTCATGTCCGATATACCGGCCCCGGGTGCGGGTCGTCGAGACGAATCGACCCCGTTGGCAACGTTCTCGGAGTAAGATACCCTAACCAAATAGGAGCACCGAATGGCAAGAATCGCAACCCAGCTCAGTCCAGATCTTGACGCCTGCCTCGCCGTCTGGCTTTTGCGTCGCTTCGGTGGTCACGCCGACACGCCGCTCACCTTTGTTTCAACCGGAAACAAGCTCCCCAATGACGGTGACGTGATTTACGTCGATACGTCAGGAGGAAAATACGACCATCACGATACGAACGATCCCGTCTGTGCCGCCAGCTTGGTACTACACGACCTGAAGTTGGAATCGGATGAGGCACTAAAGCAACTCGTCGATTTCACGGTTCTTGTTGATCACGGTCTTCTCCTGGACAATAACGTGGGTAGCTTCAATGTCGTCCACGTGATCTATGGCCTCAATAGAATCTTCCCGAACAATCCCGAAAGGGTCGTAGAGCTTTCCGCGAATGTTTTCGACAGTCTATACGCCTACTTATGTGATGACATTGAAGCCGCTGAGGCCTTCAAGAGCGCGATTCACTTCACTACGAAGTGGGGTCCCGCTATTGCCGTGGAGACATCGAACCGGCAGGTCCGATATCTGGCACATTCACAGGGCTTCAAGGTTTTTGTCTTTGTCGACCCCAAGAGTGGATTTCGCGGCTTTCAATCTCCGGGCGCAAGTGGAGTTGATTTCACGGGGACATATGTGCGCTTGAAACGCCTAGAGCCTGGCGCGGACTGGTTCCTCCACGCGAGTAAAGAACTTCTCCTCTGCGGGTCAGCGAAAGCTCCCGACAAGAGGTTAAGCACACTCCCATTGGCAAACCTCGCTTCACTAGTTAGGGTCGAGAGTTAGCGTCGAGGGAGTCTTGCATGCTCGACAAGATTCTCAAGTACCTTGACCCTGCTAAGCGCGAAGGTCTAGAAAATCTAATCAGTCTCACCTTTGTACTCTTAGCGTTCGTTTACGTCACCCTCTTCCTCGGAGATCTGTATCCCCTTCTGAAGTCACTCGTTTCCAAGGATTTCTCAGCAGTCCCTTATCTCGACTACATCTTGAAGTACGGGATTGTCATTCTTGTGCCCGTGATCTATGCTCGCTTCTTCGTATTCGCTCATGATTCATTGGCCACCGGAACCGATAGATTTGCGAGGTTCTTCCAACTGACACTCCCGAGCACATTCCTGAGAGACGAGTTCGGCATGGAACAACGAAAGGCCAATGAACTGTGGTTCAAGATCTTCAACGTGTGGAAGAACAAGAACCATCCCCGAAATCCCCAGTGGTACTCGACCTTTCGGCGAACCTACTCCTGTAGATTCGTCTACCTTCTTCGCAGGTGGCTTTTCAGAGCCGTCATTCTATTTGCGGTGACCTTGGGCGTTGATTCTTGGTACAAGTGGTTCATGATGCGCGAGGCGCTTTTCGATGGCATCTTTCTCGCAAGAGCGATCGTCATCTCGGTATCACTTTTACTTGCCATCATGTTGTCGACAAGCAATCGCGTAGGACGAAATCCTACAGGATGCTGGGCACGTCTTCTGGAAATCGAAGATGGGCACAAAGCATGGCTTGAACAACAGGTCGTCAAACCATCAGGTAAGGATTTTGACAAGGCCTGGGCAATCGCAGATGCTTGGGAAAAGACGTGGAATCCTGGTCCTTGATCGATGACGAACACCTAGTCCGGTCGTAAGCTTCTTGAAGAATTACTGAATCTCGCGGAATTCCGCGCCACCCAAATACTTCATCGAGTCCTAGACTACTGGGTCAGCAGCGAGCAACAAGTTAGTTCCACATTTTCTTTCTATGTCCCGCTGAGCGCAAGTTCAATAGAGATACTCTGCCGAAGAAAAGGCTCACAAATTCTAAGGAAGCGGAGGGAACATGACGAAGAGTCCTTATCTGGTGGAGCATCGACTGCAGGACGTGCTCGCGGCCTTACAGTTCCTGGCCATCTATCCCGACTACGATTTAGACGTAGAAGACTTTCGCAAGAAGATTGCGGCTGATCCGAAAAGTGCAAAGACTTGGAGCGAAGTATTTGCTGACCACCCCGAGTTCTTTCGTCAAAGCGAGCGCCACGGAGACTACTCCTTGGTTCTGCGGCGCGCAAGACCGAAGGATAAAGAAAAAGACGAGCGTCCGCCGCTAAGCTCGTCAGAACTTTCTATGCTCATTGACAGTGCCATAGATCTACAGACGCATGCGCTGGAGATTCGCAAAGACAAGAGAGCATGGCTACCGATCGTGATGACTGGAATTGGCATCCTGGCGGTATTCTTGGGGACAATCTTAGGTGCCATGATTAAGGGCAGGTAGGGAATGCGAGCGCGGTTCAGTCGAGAGCCTAACAACGCCTTGCACCCGACCGCCCACGAGCCTCGCTGCTGCGTTCCCTCCTCGCTTCGCTCGTCGGCGGCGGGTGAAGGCGATCGTTAGAGAGCGCGGCATGCGTACACCTGGACGAGCGGAATGAAGACCATTCTCGATGTCGTGAAGGATCTTCGAGAGTCCGATCCACCATTGACGTATCTACGCAGGGACGAATCCGTGGCCTATGGCAAGTTTCTAAAATCCGAGGTGGTGGACTGGAATGGCAGGACGCGAATAGTTCCGAGTGAAGCACTGAGTCTTCCCGGCAGACCTAGTGACCGCAGTGCCTGCTCGAATACCCAACCGCAAACCAGAAACGCACGGTTAGGCACCCGCCACGACAAGATTTCTGCTACGTATTGAAACTGGGCTATATTTTGGTAGAAAGCGTCAGGAGGCCCCATGCTACCCATCGACTGGAAAACCGCGATTCAATATGCCGGCCTGGTTAAAATCGCCGCGGCGGTGGCTCCATCCGGGAGCTACGGCGAATCTGAACAGAAACAAATCGAGACAGCGGGTTACACATACCGTGAGACGATTTATGGGGATGATTTGGCCACCGACATCAATCCTCATTTGGGAGATGTGGTCTCGTTCGGCTTCCTGGCTGTGTCCGGCATAAAGGAATTGGTGGCCATTATTCGCGGGACAGACACGATTCTGGAATGGCTGCATGATGCATCATTTCTGATGGTACCGTCTCCGATTGCCGGCGCCCATGGCTTCACCGAGGACGGATTCACGGCGGTATATCGTTCTCTGAGAAATGGGCCGGCCAAGGGCACGCTGGCAATAAAGGACGCGATCAAGAATTATCTCGACCCGGGAGCCGCAGCGAGCGTCACGGTCTGCGGGCATAGCCTGGGCGGCGCGCTGGCAACGTTGCTGACACTCGATGTGGGATTGAACACGTCGTGCCACGCGCCCACGGCGTATACCTACGCGAGCCCGCGCACGGGGGACCATATGTTCGCAGGCTCCTACAATGCCGCCATCCCTTCCAGCTATCGAATCGCAAACCGCCAGGATCTGATACCCAAGCTGCCGCCGATTTTGCCCCTTCCTTACGAGCACGTAAACACACGGTACGAACTCAATCCCCCGCCCGATCAGATCAATCCCACGATCCCTTGCATGCACCACCTGACTACGTATCTGTGGCTGATGGGCCAGCTCGCGGGGAGCAGCGCGTACCCCCTCGATGCAGACTGCACAACCGGGGGCCCCGCTCACATCTAGGGCAGAGGAGGGTTCACCGGAATAGCTGCCGTTGAGGTGTAGGAAGGCGTGGACGAGCTGGCCGACGGGACAGGCGGCTCGCAGTGGACGCCGCCATGAGGGCGGCAATCGGTCCGTATTGGAAGCTGCCGCCGATTTTGCCCCTTCCTTACGAGCACGTAAACACACGGTCCGAACTTGAACACAAACCACCAATCGACGGGCTGACCGGTCTTCAATAGGGGAGCAGGACCACTGGCTGGTTGGGCAGCTGGCGAGGCAATGAAACAAAACAGCATGAGAACCGGCAACAGGAAGAAGAGGTACGGCGCCTTTGCGCTCGTCGATGACCTTGGCCTCATGGTCGATTCTCCTCTGGTCTAGCTGGTAGGTCTGTACTGGGCGCTTTGACGTTCTCCCTAAGTAGATTCGCCAATCGGGCGCTCTCTCCTAGGTCAACCATATTAATTCAGATTGTGAGCGCAAAGCGACGGGCCCCGAGTTGTCTGCCAGCTGCTATGACACACAATCGGCGCCTAGAGTCTGCGCCTGGGCCATGCCAGGCGCAGACTCTCCCTTTACTCTTAGGCTTATTTCACGGGGCCCTCACGGGCGGTGCCGGTGGCGGAGGAGGTGGCGGAGGAGTTATGCGGGGCGGAGTCGGTGTAGGGGTCGGAGTAGGCGTGGGGGTTGGAGTAGGCGAAGGGGTCGGGCTTTGAAAGACCGCGTCCGAATATGCCTCGACTCCGGAAGCTGTGAGGAGCAGCAAAAACACCGCTAACACGAAACCACGCATTGCAAACCTCCCGTCAACACGCTGTGTCCACTGCTATCAATTTCATCTTAATCGAATCGAGCATCCGGACTAACTCGCTCCTTTCTGACTCTTCGTTAGCCTAGAGTTAATCCCAATGTTTGGAAGCGTAAGAAGAATCCGAGCTGTTTGTCAACGCTTTCCTGCCCTTACTGCGTCTCTTGTCGCTGGAATTGTGGAATCGTGAGAGGAGACTCACAGAACTCTATCGATCCAGAGAAAAGGCGATTGGTCAAAGCACCTTCCATGATGATCCCTCGATGGAGTTCAGCTTAAGTCTCAGTTTGTCTCTATATGCTCGTACCAGAGATAGATGTTCGCCTAGGCTCTTCATCTCGTATTTCCAAGCACTGTCTTTATCTGTCTCAATCTTCAGAATTGCGGCGGACGCGGCATCGGCAAACTCCGATATTCCGAGAAGTCTCAAACGCGTCACCAACCCCGCCCAGTGTATGGACTTGAACTCTGGCAGCGATGGTTGATACGCGACGTCGCCAACCACGACTCGCCATAGCAAGACCCCCACTCCGCGCCGCTCGTCACTACTGATACCCGGTGCCGCTAGCCGTTCGGCCAAATAGTCCACCTGATTCAATCGATATTCGAACTCCGAGGCGACCTTGATCAGTTCCTGCTCTCGAATCTTGCTCAATTCTGCCTGGTGCTGCCGTTCTGTATACACATGGCCCAAGCCAGAGATAAGGACCGATCCTAGGAGAAAGAGGCCAAAAGGAGAGTTCAGAAACTTCCAAGCTTTCGACCTTCCGTTCGGTTTGTCTGGCTCAAGTTCTGATCTGATACGCGTTCTAAGCTTCTCTTCGAGCACCAGTTCTTGAATCTTGTCGTCACTTGGCAGGCGGTTCTGTTGCTGCGCGTCCATGTGGTCCTCCGATCAGCCGGTGGTCGGCTCCCCGAAAGTGACCTACCCATTCATCAGGCTGTCACGCTGCAGCTGCTTCGGCGGCCTTATCGACACGCCGCGTGATCCGCTTCCTGCAGACCGAGATAATCTACGGCTATGAATTTGCAGGCGAAAATTGTCAGCCAGCTGGCGGAAGAACTCAAGCTGACTTGGTCATTCAACTACTGTTGTGCGGCACTTCACCTTTGACGAGATAGTAGCGTACCATTGCCCATGGCGAAACTCCGGGTACCACGTGAACAAGTGGAGAAGATGCTTGTCGAGCGCATTCGAGCAGGTAGAGACCTAGACGCGAAGGCAGTGCTCGCGGAGAGCACCTGGGGATTCCGCGACTGGCTCCATCTCTTCGAGACATGGCGCGTCGACACAATCGCCGCACTCGGGTGCCTATGAGGGGAAAGACATCGCACTGGAGTTTCAGTTTGCCACGGAGACGACGGAGCGCTCGTCCCCGCAATACACGTTCGAGTATAGGAAGCCAGCCACTCGTCGGGGAATGGAAACACTAGAGACCCTGATTGACCGTTTGCCGCTCGCCATCTCGGAGTCACCGGATGCCGATGGGATCGAAAGCCTCCATCCCGAGATTCTCTCAAGATGCCGAACGTTGTACGCTGGCGCCGAGTATGCCGAGGCGGTCGAAAAGGGCTTTAAGGTCGTTCGAGATCGGCTCCGCTCTTTGACCGGCTACGAAACTGGATCTGACGCGTTTGGAAAGGGGGAACTCTACATAAAAGGAGCCGCAGCCAAACACGTCGACGGCGATTTCCAAAATGGCATGAAGTTTCTTGCCATGGCGATTGATCGTTTTCGAAACGAAAAGAGCCACACCGCGGACGGAAACATCAGCGACCCAATCCGCGCTTACGAGTATCTCCGCCTCAGTAGTCTAGCCATGCAGCTCTTGGACGGAGCGGTGATCCGCTAACCGTCGTCACCAGCCCTACTTGTTGGCACTATTTCTTAGTCAGACCATCTGCCATACGGTTTAGGGGTAGCGCTGGTCTACGAGGTAGCCAGCTCTCCCAAAGCATGCGTTTCCATAGCCATCTTTGTGCGCTTTCAGCTGCGTGGACATCCGTAGTCGGCGGAACTGTTTTCCGCAGTACGAACACTCAATGACATAGATAACCGAGCTACGGCGGACACCAAAGGCGCTCCTCGATCCGAAGCCGGATTGCCGTCCCGATCCGAAGGGCTTACTAAAGTACGTCTTATCGCTATACTCGCCGGCCTTTGCCAGCTCTACTGGATGCCGCGGTTCGAAAGTTTCGTTCAATACTTCAATCGAGGATATCTTCGTGTTAACGAAGGACTTCACACCCGGGCCGCTGTCTCGCCCACCCGTTTGGTCATATACATACAGGTATTCTTGGCCCGCGCCGTCTTTCCTCCGCTTATAGACGAGAGAGTACGGCTCTACCCGGCGCCCGACGCCATCGTAAGTCACCGCCAACAGCTTCAAGCCGCTGCCTGCCTCTAGGATTGGATTCCGTAGTCGCGCAGGAAAGAATGCCGATCGGCCGTACCCGGTAGTCAACTCGCCGAACAGTTCCTTGATGCTCTCGGTGAACCATGCGACCGCTTGTTCAAATGCAATCAGGCTCCCAACTGGCGCCACAATGTACTTGTCCCAGGCTGCACGAAATACCTGGAACGGCAGTCCCAGTAGTAGTTCACTGACGACCCCCGGACTCGGCTGGAAGATTGTTTTCCTGAGAAAGACAGACACAATCTCGCCACGATCGACAGCGAGCGCACGATTAATGAAGATCGAATAGACGTAATCGTAGAGATCAAAGGAATACCGCCGCTGCAACAGGCATTTTAGCTTCGCCGCGAGCATCTCCTCTAGCTTGAGGCATCTCAGCGAGGCGGTGCAGACCGCAACATCGGAGTATGGATGAATAAGGTTCCGCGATTGAGTCGGAAGAAAGATCTTATCGAACTCCGTGATATCCATCCGAATACTGATGACGATTGTTTCGGAATTCCCATAGAAATCCTTGAAGTAAAGTCTTGCCTGGTAGATCTTCCGGGAACGATCCCGATCACTGAGTTGCTTCTCCTGAATCTTATTGCGATCCTTCTCGAAGACTATGCCGGCCCCTTGCTGAACAACGTCACATACCTTATTTAGCTCTTCCATGAGCGCTTCCTCGCTGACAGCACTCTCGGTCGCAAAATCAAGATCGTCAGAAAATCGCGTATTCTCAAAATACGCTTTGCGAAGCCCATTTCCCCCTTTCAAGATCAAAACATCCTTCAGCGGGCTCGCCGAGTAGATTCCCATTAGGAGCCACCCAAAGACGTAGTCGCGCTGAACATTCGACGTATGAATCGCGAAGTCCCTAGCTTTGTCCTCGATTTCTTGCTTGGTGATCATGGTGACAGTCCCCACAAATCATACTCCGCCTCGCCTATGGAGCTCGGCAATAAGCTCTGCGATAAGTTGACAGCTAGCCGCACACAGTAAGCACAGTTAGAGATGTCGTTGAGGTCGGTCTGGCGCTATGCTCCTGCGGACGGCGTAAACCCGTTTCTCCCTTGCGACGCTAGGAGGCGACCAATGAAGGTCCCAGTCCGCTTCGTCCTGGCCCTGTTCGAGGATGTTAACCGGAGCGGCGATCGGTCCATATCGGAGATCCCGGCTAAAGGTGCCTGATCATCCCGGTGCGTGCGAGAGGAGATCGCCCATGATGGAACAATTTATCAGCTGTCGCTTTGCGCTCTTGATCGGACTCATCCTGCTGGGGACGGGATGCGCCAATATCACGACCTTAGACAGACGCACCGAGTTGCCGGCAAGGGCGGCAAAAGAGCCAGAAGGGCTGGCGATTCATTTGGACGCGAAGCAGCGCCTTGTCTTTTCAGGCCCGAGGGGCGTGTGTGCAGAACCCAGTCCCGACGCCCTCTCGGCGGTGGCATCGTCGTTCGGCGCTGGCATTTCCGTCCCGAGCCAAGGTGCCGGTTCGGTCGCGCAAGCCTTGCAGGAGAGTGCGGCCAGCATCGGACTCCGGACACAGTCGATCACACTGATGCGAGATACGCTTTATCGAATCTGCGAGGCGTATCACAGCAAAGCGCTGAACGAGACAGATGTGATCCAGATGCTGCAGCGATCGCAGGACCTCACGTTGGGTGTGCTCGCGATCGAACAGTTAACGGGGGCCGTGGTTGCTCGACAGGTCGCCCTCGGCGGCGGCGCGAATGCGTCGGCATCCGCCAACCTCGCCAACACGAAGGCCTCCCTCGACAACGCGCGGCAATACGAAGCGAACAGGCAGAACGATTTGGAGACCGCGCGAACCAAGCGGGACAACGACCAGGCCGCGCTTACTAAGACCGGCGTCGACCTGAAAACATTGACGGACATTCCGGAAGCGAATCGGACCCCTACTCAGAAAGCGGACATTCAGCGCCTGAGCGATCTCCAATCGAAACAGGATGCCCAGGTCAAAAATGATCAAGCCGCGGTCACCGCCGCGGAGCAGAGTTACAAGGAAGCTCAGGATGTCACGAAAAAGATTGCCGAGAATTTGAATGGTGCGAACACAAGCGCGACAGCTGCGGCGAATGGGTTCGGCAACTTCGCGGCAGCCATCGACCGAAGCAGCCCTATCGACAAGGACACCGCCAAGGCGGTGGCTGATGCCGTAGACCGCATTGTTGCGAGGGTCGTCAACAAGGGCCATCTCACTGACACCTGCATTAACCTTCTGTCGCGGTACGCGCAGGACCCGAAACAGTTCGTAGAGGCGGCATTCAAGGTCGTCGAGACGCAATGCGTTTCCATCATCGCAGCCGATCTCGAGGTGTACAAGAAGCAGGGCACCGCTGCGACGACAGGGCCGCTAGGGCCCATGACTGTGGCGCCCCTGCCGCCGGCGACACGCTGACCGTTGCTTGCGCGCGGTGATGTCGACGTTCGCAGTGAAGTTGGCGAAGTCAAGTCGCAGACGGTGACGGCACATCCGGTAAAGAGAGAGTGTTCGTTTTCGTGACCGCGAGCACGAGGAACCTATACGCGTTTCCCCTTGCAACGCTAGGAGGCGACCAATGAAGCTCCCCCCAAGCGCCGACCAGGCTTCCTGCGATCGCCGCTCCGGCCAGGTGATTCCAGGTGGATCTCGGCTCATTCATGTGGCACGCTCCGTCAGATGTAGTACCTGAATTGCAGTGGCGGAACAGAACGGCGCGGCCCGGCGGTAAGAATCTCGCCGACCTCGTCAGCGAATCGCAACGTCACTGGAAGTCCGTCGGCAAAGATGCATGAGTTGTAGTTGACCTTCGTAAGCGCAAGGACATCGCGCAACACAGTCTCGATCGGAGCTGTACCCTTGCCCACTTGGACCATCAGCGGGTTGGGGACTTCCCGCCCCGGATACGTGCGAAGCCGCGGAATGTATCCGCGAGTCCAGAGGTATCCAGTTCGCTCATCACGGATGTATGCCAATCCGCGAAGGATCGGATGGCCGCCTTTGCGGAAGAGCTTGACGTCGTGGCCGAATTAGACGACGTTCGAACCTTTTTGAGCAGAGAGGCCGATCTACCCTCCCTATCCGACCTACTTCGAAAACACCTCCCCGTTGACGACGAATCCGCTCAAGAGGGAGCAATCGCATGATGACAGAATGGTTCGACAGGCTCCAACGTGAATCATCGAATACCCCTTATCTTACGTTTCTTCTAACCATAGCAGCATCGCGCCATGGTGGCAGACCGCGAAAATTGTCTCTTCGGACAACTTTGCCCGATAGACGTGAACAATGCGTGGATAAAGCCTCGAACGATCCTTCCGATTTCACCTTATAACCTTTACAGCATCTGCCGGCATGGTATGAAAGACACATATTAGATTTATGGCGACACTGAACGAGCACATCACCCACGAGGCTAGCAACCCGTGGATTTGTATCTGTCACAATCAACCCGACTATTACGGATTCTACCCGTGTGAAAGGGAAGGCAATGAAGTCGAACCAGTCGAAGGCTGGCAAGGTTTGTACGTCTGCGGAGACTGCGGACGAATAATCAAAGCTAGCTCACTAGAGATAGTAGGTTTGCGAGGCTCAACGAACTCATAAGAAAAAGAGACTCCCTAGGCAACCGCACTGGCCAATATAGCCTCGCACAACTTGTCGAGACTAGCGGGTCGAATACCATCCTCAAAGGCGAGTTGAAGCTTCCTGCCGATCTGCAGGCTGTTTTTCTGGAGCCCACCTGGGTTCCCATACGTAGTGTTCGCCTTGTTCTCGTATCCCTGTAGCTTGTCGTGCGGGATCTCTCTTTTTACTACTTCCGAAATCCTGTCCGGCCACGCGACAAAACGGGCGCCCCACACCGTATCCGTCGGATACGGCACCGTCTTATCACCTCCGAGGATCGCGAAGAGTCTTTCATTATCGCGTTTGTGGTCTGCTTGGTGCTCTGTGTCATCACCATCAGCGTCGAAGATAGTAAAGACGGGAATACCAAGCTCCTGTGCTATCGCGAGCGGCTGCAAGAGATGGCTCTTTCCGTTCACTGGCACCACGTGAAGACCTTTTTCTCGAAACTGTTTCCACCGCCCCGTTACAATCATCCAACTAGTAATAAACGCCAGGTCTTCGAGACCTTCGACAAGTACGAGATTCTTCGTGAAGAACAGTTCATTCAGGCTCGGCTGCAATGCCTGATGTAACTTTGCCCCGACTCCGGAGGGCTTTGTCGGCTTCTCGCCCGTCACGGTTGCCATCTTTGCCGCAAGATCCTCGAACGTTAACTGTTTGCATCGTGACTCTTTCGTCGACGGGTCGAAGCGGATTAGTCGAACGCCTTCGAAGCCCTTCCCCGTAATAAATGCGGGATCGTGTGTTGAAATGAGAACCTGAGCATCCTTCACACTCAGTTCCTCGAGCACCGAAGCCAGATGCCGAACCTGCGGAGGATGCTGATAAAGCTCCGGCTCCTCGCACCCTAACAACAGGCGCGGGATATCTTTGTCAGAACCGGCAGTAGCTAGCACCTGAAGAAGCGCGAGGAGATAGGAACGTTGAAAACCATGGCCCAACCTAGCAAGGTTGCCTTGGAATCCACCCTCCCCAAACGATGTACGAGCCATGGGCTGTTCAATCTGAACCGATTTCTTTGATTCCTGTTGCCAAGCAAGACTAACCGACGCTCCTGGATGAGCCCATGCGCCAAGTCTCTCCGACAGGCTCTTCTCTAGTTCTCCTAAAGCGCCTTGATTCTTTTCGAGAATTTGCCCATACTCCATCTCTGTTTTCTGTTGTAACTCGCGTATCGAATCGTCGAATTTTACCTTCAGTCGAACGGTTCTTGCCAGTAGTTTCCCCAACGAAGTGTTTTTCGCTTCGGTCTGCTCAGTCGTTACATCCTTCACCGCAGGCACGTAGACCCACTGAATATATTTCTCGAGTCGATTGGCGCCGCGGGTCACGCCATAGAACTGGTCTTCGCTGGGGATAGGCACGGCGAGTTCAGAATGCGCCCCCTCGTAAGTCCGCAGCGCTTCGATCATTGCATCCTTCGACCCTGATATTGGCAGACTAGTGTGCTTTTCTCGGAGTTGCTGGTAAATGGCCTTCAGTTCGGCAACGGGCCTCCTATCACCCTCCGCTTGAAAGAAGGGACGCAACTCTTCCATCCCGAGCCGTAGCCCATACTGTTTCACCTCCGCTCGGTTAGTCGCCGAATCAAACGCCGCAACAGCGGAGACAATCAGTTTCTCCTGACGAAAGTAGTCCTTGAAGTCCTCTTTGGCAGTATCGCTCAAGTCAGTGAACATCACTGTGATGCGAACGGGATCCTTAGTATTCTTCTGATGGAAATCTTCGGTCGACAAACTCGTAACATCAGTGCTCGCATTATCCGTTTCCCGAAAGAAGATGTTGAGGGCACAGAGGACTGTCGATTTGCCGCCACCATTTGGCCCGACGAGAGAGGTGTACGCGTCGAAATGAACTGTCTCGTCTCGAAAGGATCTAAGATTTTCGATCCTCACCGACTCGATTTTCATAGTCCCCCGATTCTACCTCGCCCGCCGTGCTAGGCAATGATCGGCCGAAGCGACGTAAATCTCGCCGGCCACTTTGTTCAACTTGTCGGGCCAAAGTAGATGACATTCGAACTTTTTTCGCCCATGGCGACGATACCGACTCGTTACCGGCCCGGCAACGGGCGTCGGTACCGCAGCTGCCTTACCGCGAGCGTATTAGGAACCTCCTGCGAGCTCTGGGTGTCCTGCACCAAGAAGCGTAGCCATATCTCACACCTCTGCTGGTCTTTCTCAACATGGCGGTCCGATGATCTTTCGGTTCGGCTACCAAGGAAGATACCTCGCCCACGATCAGCGATGGGCAACTTACAGCTACGTAAACACCCCGCCGCTTGACAAGCTTATCGGACACGCCTAGGGTTGGCCCCCACTGACCTACCTCATACGCCCTGGCTGGAGGACACTCATGAGACGATGCACTTCTCGCCTCCTAGGTAGCCTGGGACTCTTCGCTCTAGGAGCGCTCGTAACGCCCGCACATGGCGATACCATCTTCAGCACTTTCGGCCCAGCGAACAGCTACAACGTCGCCGCCGTCGACGTTTGTGCCGGAGCCGGTTGCTCGGGTTCTTTCCAGAGAGTTGAGATCGGGGCCGGCTTTACAGCCCCCACCTTTACACTCCTTGGCGGTCCATTTGCGCTTGATTCGATCTCTTTAGCCCTGTCACAATTGACCCCAACACAGCTAGCGCAGGCGGGTCTCCCAAGGGTGCCAAACGAGGTCAGTGTCTCACTCCGACTCGACAGCGGGGGACTTCCCGGACCAATCCTCGAAACATTCACCTTCAATGGCGCGCTGGGACCGTTCGGCAGCACGCTGAATCCGCCACTGGTCGCTAGTTCCCTACTGCGTCCGATTCTCGCTCAAGGCTCCACATACTGGGTCACTGTATCGACACCGGGCTCCCTCGGGCGCGTCGAATGGAACGAGATCGTGGGCCCCCCCACACAGGGGAAGTATGCAGAAAAGATTAATTCGGATGCCTGGCGCGCTCCTCCGATCGGCGCCCTCACTGCTACTAGCGTCAGCGGGACGCCGCTAACGAAACAAGACGCCTTTGCGGCCGTGATCAGCGGCGCCGTCAGTCATCCTTCCGTATCAGGTGCTCAAATATCAACTACCTTTCAGCCGAACTTTGGCTTCACATTGGCCGCTGCCGCTAGCCTAGGAGGATTTGATCACTTCAACTGGTATCAGATCGCCGAGATATATCCGGGTCTCTTCTGTACTACCGATGGCTCCGGGAACATCCGCCTACCTGTCGTGTCACCTTTTAGGGATCCGCCAAACGGTGGCTGCAATGGCCAGCTAGCCGACAACCTTCCTTTCTATTGGGACGAAGGGCTCTTGTCAGGATTTGACCTGCGAGCTAACATTAGCAATGTCTTCGGGGACGTAGACTGTTCTCGTACTCCTCCCAACCCCGATAATGCCTTCATACTCTGCTTTCAGGATCTGCCAGAGGATAAATTCATTGGCATCACACCCTTCGGCGACTATATGCAATTCTATACGTCACTCGTCGGCGTCAGGTCGGATGGAACCTGGAAGCCACTAGACACCTTCACGTGGAAGAGCGACTATAGCCGTGGCCACGGCGGAATTTTGGCGCGCAACTTAACCCCTGTTCCGGGTGCGACAGGAAGTGTGTTTGACGTACAAGAGTTGCCAAACGCACTGGACGTTCCCCCCGATGTACTTCGCCTGTGGAGGGAGGATGGCGGTATCGTTCCCAATGTGTCCGGTGTTCCCGGGCCCCCAACGATTGCCCTGCTCGGCACAGGGCTGCTATTGATATGTGTTGTTAGTCGATGGGCTAAGAGGCGCTCATGAAGAGGAGGCACCGCCCCATCGCATCGGCGCGCAGAAGTAGAAGAAGCTGACAAAGAAACGCCCGGTGCATTTCTGCACTCGGGCGTGTTTTTTGCGGTTCGGCCGCCTGGAACAGCTCTCGCCTACACTCGGCCAGTGGCACTCCCGCTAACGTCAGCGACGCTATCCTTGGTAACACATGAGCGACCACGGCCGTAGCAGCTCTAACGATGCCGCTCAACCGCTCGTTCCGTGAAGCCGCCCCTCAGTGTAATTTGTAATTCCATACTATCTGTTCCGAGACACACGAGCAATAAGTAGAATGGAATTTCACCTAGCTCTATTAGCTCTTCGGTCCGCCTGCTGCTCGGGGTGATCGCCTATGACCTCGGCAATCTGCTGCGCCAGCTGGCTCTGCCCGTCGCCATCCAGAGTTGTCAATGCGCCCGCAACCGCTTCCTCTGCTTCGGTACTTGTCGTTCGCGGCGGTTTCAGCAGGATCAGCCACGCCTCCGAAATCAAATGAGCAACAACCCCTCATCTTCCGCGAAATGACCAGACAGCAGCAGCCTTCCTCCGTCAATGTTGGGCGGGTCCAGAATCAGATGCGTTCTCACTCCAGGAGCTGGACTACTTACCGTTCCCTCTGTAGTCCCCTTGTGATACTGCTCTCCATGCTGATAGAAATAGTGCCCGACGATAGTGTGCACTATTTCCCCTAGACGCAACTCCAGAACACCCGGTTCGGTTGAGCAAGTGCCTACTGGGAAAGTGAACGAAAGCCTCGCGTTCGGATGAGCTGCATGCCATTCCTCGCCGCGTTGCCCGAACTTCTCAACAACACAATGCTGGATCACACTATTCCCCTTGCTGCCTACTGCGTCACGCACGATAGCGGGCTGATAGAGTATCGCTCCGTGTACTTCTTTATTGGGATGACTCTTGAAGTACAGCTCGATCCACTGAAGTACATCAGGTATAGCAATAGTCGTAGGCAATCGCAGCAGAAGTTCATTGAGTTCGTTTTTCGCCTTACCGACACCGTGTCGCGCCAGGTTCGCGCAGGCTTGCTCTACTCGACTCAACACATTTGCCGCTTCATTCTGATGGTAGGGTGCCAGAATCAGAATCGAGTGCGAGAGGTAATCTGAATCTAGTTCGGTGCCTTCAACAGCAAGCGGCGCCAAAACAAAGTACCATTGATCACCGATTTCTCTTTTGACGGGACCAGCTGCGATCGCAGAGACGGACTTCGACAATTCTCTATAGAGCGCGTCCCAATCGTGAGCTTCAGGGTAACGCCCCCTCGCAATGATGTGAGCTGAAAACGAACGTACACCGGCGCCCTTAGCCACCTTTAGGAGTTGGTCTTTTGTCTTTTGCGCGTACTGTTCGAACAAGTCACCGTGTTTCGATAGTTTGAGGCTCTTGAGCGACAAGTTTCTCTTAGCTGAATTACCGTGTTCAATTGCTGCGTCGTAACCTGGATGGGCTTCTCGAGCTGGCACGACCTTATAACTTGCGTTGGCCAAATAGCTAAGACTCAGAATCTCAAACAGCGCCCCCCGTGTATTATTCGCGCTCTTGTGTAAGCGTATAGTTTGTACTTTTCTGGCAAGCCATGCCGGGTCAATCATCGCAATCCGTTCAAGTGCCTCGCCGAGTGTGTATAGCTCAGAGGTCGCTATGGCGTCGCGTCGATGCCATGCTCGGCGGATCGGGTGAGCTCCGCCTATCGACAACCAGTGCTCTCCGAAGTGTTCCACGATCCGCGCAAGGCGTTGGTCCAGCTCATCGTCGTTGCCAATCACATTGCGCCGTCCGAGACTCCATTCACCCATGACAGTTCCTCACTGAGCCAAAGGTGTCATCTGGATCAGAGCTCGCCAGGCAGGTTCCGGGTCTTCCTTTCATCTACTCTCGGTCTGTTACGCGACTCAGGAGCTATATCGCTCTTCTGCGCTTCCTCTTTTTCTCTAAACTCAGATGGTACTGATGGAATTCGTCATCATCGAACTCGTCATCGAAGTGTCCGTGATTAAACGCGCGACCTCTACGATACGGACCATAGCGCCGCGCGAACTCTCCCTTGAATCGATAAAGTGTCTCAAATTCATCCATATTCTTGCTTTCCCGTCCGAAACCTGGCTGCCAAGGCCGGCGACCGTAGGGGTCAAATGCAGTCGATCTACCGCTACGGTAGCCAATCACGATTTCACCACTGAAGTCGACACCTCGCGGGTCCGGCATCAAAAGATACCCGTCGCCAAAGGAATTCCATTTCGACTTCGATATGTATTTGTCCGGATACAGCCATTCCTCTTTCGCCGCGGCAATGTAACGCAATGCCCTACTTTTGATGATGAAGTTGATTTCACGGACTTCTTGCTCGCTCAGATGACGTAGCGTTTGAATCTCCAAGAAGTTAAACATTGCGCTCCGCCAAGGGTTAGGATTCGGACGAAGCGCGACTTCGGACTGATACGGATTTCTGACCCACGACAGATTTGTGAGTACTAGGATCTTCTCCATGGATAGTGGAAATATTGTATGGGTCCCGTGAAACTCTATGTCGGGATCGTTGTACTCTCGGCACCACATCGACCGAGGGCCACAACGCCTGTTGTATACCGTCACCGGATGGTCAGAAATGATGAACTTGGTTTCCGCCTGAGACGCATCCGCAATAAGCCAAATACATTCCGTCCAGATCGCACAGTGCAGTTGCCGAAGCCCGACCATGTAACGGAGAGTCGCATTGCGGTCTGTCGTACGAACCTTACTACCCAGCCAGGCTAGGCCTTTCGGCGTCCGGAGTTTTTGCGAACTCATGTACATCATCATGTTCTGGAAGGCCTCGCCGTTCACGGACGGATGCGCAAACCTTGCAAAGTAGTCCACGGCGTCATGGCCCTTAGAGTCGATGGTGCCGAACAGGAGCTGCTCAATTTCCGTTGATTCTTGAGAGCCAAAGCGGGTCATATAGAGATCTCGTTCGACAAAGCAATGCTTAAAGCCGAGCCGATAAACAGCGTTCTTGTGATGGATATGGCCGCGCGAGTCGGTAGCCGTCTCAGGCTTCAAGTGGAGGTAAAACAGCTCCCGGTCTTGCTGCCCCAGCGGCAGAAATCTCTTTTGGTACCACACAGGAACGTAGTGATTATTTCGATATTCACTCGACATACTAAGTCATTCTCAATCTTTCAAGTTCTCTATGTACTTCGCTTCTTCCTCGCCATGAAGGACACTTTGACCTCTCCCTTGACTGACTTCTTCGCGATGAAATCGACGCGTTCACCCGACTTCGTTTTGAACTTGACCTCCGTAGGCGCTTTGATCGTCTTACGAGCGGTGAAGTCAACGTGATGGCGCTTGGGCTTTGCCATGATGACTAGACTCCTTTCATTGCGAGTTCTTTGTGCAGTGCTTGCGGCTCCTCTGGATCTCGAGTCTCCTAACGAACCCATGCCGAGGCGGCAGGCTTCACGACGTCATCAACTCCAACGCAAGATGTGACGCATAGCCAGAGCAACCAGGCCTGCCGGAAAGCCTCTCAGGAGCAGCCAAAAGAGAGCACAGCCCATGCCGCTTTGTTAGCTTTTCACCTTTGCATTGCCAATTGGGGTGGTTCTCTACTCGAGAGTCCCGACTTGTTCGTAGTACTCAAGACACAACTTCTGACGCGAGATCTCGTTAACCGTCTGCCCGAGAGTCGTCCAGTCGAGGATCAGGCGCGCATGACTCTCGCGCTGCACGTTCCACAATTGCTTAACGCTACGCACTTGCAGTGCTGGCACGGTTCCGCTTGAGATGATGTTTTGAAGCGCTCGCTGTCGCTGACAGAAGAATGTGTTGTATCGGTTCATGAAATGACTGAGTTCGGCACACAATGACACAAACCCCTGTCGACCCGTCGTCGGAAGGCGGTCACCGAGGCAGCCGACCCAGCATCGGAGTGTTTCGATCTGGTCAGCGTCGTAAAGCAGTGGCGTCTGACTCCGCACTTCCGGACAGAGTCCCGCCTGCTCCACGGCGTGGAGCAGCGTGTCTGAGTATCCGTGAGCAAGTGAGTGCTTGATTCGTGCAACGATTGAAGCGATACGGGGAAGGGCGTCCCGTCTCGCCCGATGTAGGCGAATCGACTCAATGCTCTGGGCCAGCCCGCGGCAGACAGGACGGTAGAGAGTGACGGCGACGACGAACGCGAGATAGAACGCCACGCCGACCACTCCCGCACGTGGCCAGCCCAGGTCCTGCTTCAGCAACGCGAGTGCCGCGATCATGACGGATCCGAGCGGCAGCAAGTAGTCCTTGACGATCTGCCAATGTGAACCACCATCTCCGTTTGTCAATTCACGGGTTCCGCCAAAGATGTTTCTGAGCGCTTCCATCTGGTTCTGAGCTCCACGTCGACTTCTCATGTGCGCCTCCCATGGCTCGCCTACTCGAAACCCGAGAATTCAACGGGTGCGAGAATACTGACCAGGGCAAGAATGGCGAGAATCAGAAAGATGATTGTCATCAGCATCAGCGCTCAAACTTTGGCAGTATAGGCGGCACCACGGGCTCTCCGAGCCGTTCGCGCTCGCGGAGTCCTTGTACCGCCTTACGCATCGCTTCGACCTTTGTGTTGTCTCTGAGGCACTCTCGCAGCGCATCGTCGGTGGCGTTTTCGAGCGCCGCAATTGATGAAAGACCGGCCCGAAGCAGGGCCTGATAGTCGGACCGGTCAAAACGATTCCCAATCTCGCCAGCTAACTCAACGATCTCGCCAGGTACACCTACGGTGAGACGCGCGAGGAGGCGAGCGCCGCGGTCCCCAAGGTGCAAATCAGGATGGAGCAACTCCGCAACCCGAATCACCGTGGGCAGCAGATCACATGTCCGAGCCGCGACCGAGCGAATCGGTCCAGCTGCGCCATCGAATTTGCCCCCAAACTGCGTCATCGTGTCTTCGATTCTCGTCATGGGCCAATCCGTGATCCACAGGAGGCAGGCCGCCGCCTTCTTGGCCCGCAACGTCGCCTCGACAACGTCGTCCACATTCCGATGGAGACTGCTGAGGACTGAGGGAGCCACCTCTTGCCGCATGAGCTCACTCGTCCAGGCTCCCGGCTCCTTTTTCGTACTCTTTCGATTGATCGGGAAGAGCACCCCGTCCAGCTCAACAGTGATCTGGGACGCCGCGATCAAAGTGGTCTCATTGATTGATTCCGGAGTTGCCGAGCGAAGACCACCAACGAGACGCACAACAGACTCGACTTCGACGCCAGCGCCCGCCAGCTGACCAAGCGGTGTAATCCGGTAGCCCCCAGCGTGGTCGCGGTCAATCAGTTGGTGACTTTCGAGATTGGCGAGCGCTTCCTCGATGTGCCGGCGGTCCCAAGTCCAGTGATCAGCGCCGAGCCGTTGCTGAAATGCACCAAAACTAGAATCGAGAAACTCGATAACCTCGTTAGATGCCAACGCATGCGCGGCCGTACGCTGAGCCGCGACGATCACCCGGATGACAAGGGAGCGGAGGTCTGTTTCGCGAGCAAGGAAGCGTGACCGGATGTTTTCTGGTGCGCCGCGAACATAGCGTTCCCAAAGGACATACTCGTCTCGAGGTGTTGCCGCCAGGAGGAATGAGGTACCGCGATTGGTGAAGCCGAGGCGGCCGGCACGGCCGACCATATTCTTGTATTCGGCCACGCTGTAGGGCGTGTCGGGTGGATGAGTGAGGCCAACGACTATCACCGCTTCCGCCGGCGTGTTGATGCCCATCGCAAGAGTGGTCGTCGCGGCGATCACGCGCAGCTTTGTACCTGGGCGCCGGAAATGGTCTTCTACCACTTGGCGCTCGCTGCGGTCCAAATCCGAAATATGGAACGCGACACCACCAGCGAGGGCCTGACGAAGCGCAGCAGAGGCCCCGGAAGGATCGCCCGTGGGCAAGTCCTCGATCGCCTCCCGTGCCGCCGCGAGGCCAAGCTCGCGGGCGAGGTACCCCGCGCAGCCTCGAGCCTCGCCTCGTGTTTCCCGAAAGACGATCACCTGCTTGCCTTCACTCACGAGCCTACAAACGAGCGGAATCACCCAGTCCTGGCTTGATCCTTTACCCCATTGCCGCTGAATGAAGGATTCGACGACGCGCTCGGTTTTGCTGGGGTCAAGATATCGAAAACTACCGTCCGCCTGAAGGATGCCTTCTTCGAGAGGCACCGGACGCTCATCACGTCTAAGCAAACGGGCTCCCAGCCAGCGTTCCAGTCCGTTGGTGTCGCCGATCACCGCCGACAGCGCGATCAATTGCGGCTCGACGCCGTGTCGCGCTTGCATTCGAAGCACCGTCAACACGAATTCGAGGTTCGCACCACGTCCCTCATCGGCGATCATCTGAACCTCGTCGACGACGATTGTTCCCGTCTGACGCAGCAAATGCGGGGCACCCGCGATCAGCGCCGCAAACTTTTCGTAGGTCATGAGGCACATGTCGTACTGCCCACGCATGAGGGCCGGGATATCATCCGTAATTTCGCCCGTTGCTCTAATTGTTCGCACACCGAACTCACCGTACGTCCGCGAGAAATACTGATGCTTATCGTTCACGAGCGCCTTCAAAGGCAAGAGGAAGAATGCTCGCTTCCGCTCGATGGCCCCTTTCAGCGCCGCAAGTTCACCAATCATCGTCTTACCGGCTGAGGTGGGGGCTGAGACAACCAGATGCTGCCCCTTGAGCAGACCGAATTCATTGATCGCGTCGATCTGCAACTGATTGAGCTTCGTAATGGAGCCGCCCCAGGCGTCGATGAGGGCGCGGGGGAAACCGAACCCAGCAAGGCTGCTGAGTTCCTCTGTCACTCGCGCCGGAGTCCGATCCGGGAATGCCTCGAAATATCGGGCACCCAACGTGAATTGTGGCAGAACCAATTCCCCGTCGATTTGCCCTCGCATTGTCGGATGCTGAGGCCGGCCACCTCGGTCCGCTTCGGCAACTACCCGTTTCGTCACAAAATCCAAGAGCCGATAGAGCGAGATCCGATTGCCTTCTCGAACCTCCTCAGCACCCTGGAGCGCCTCGAGAAGAAAGTGGGTCAAGAATCCATGACCGCGTGTTGAGTCTTCGTATGCTTCTTCGGTGGCCATCGATGCCGTGAATACAATGCGTCCCTTGCCCGACAGCTGCGCAAGCAGGCTCTCTGTCGAGTCAAGACTTCGCGCCTTTATTCCAAGACTCAGGACTTTCGCGCCCATGCCGCCAGAGAAACAACAGTCGAGGACACACAGCAGGCGGTGCGACGGGATCTGACTCACAAGCTCCGTCAGGCGTTCAAGCGATATCGATGACGTCGAGAGAGTGAACGGATCGGTGTCATAGGTCACGAGCTCGTGCGAGTCGGTACCATGACCCGAGAATCCGATGACGATAAAGTCGTCAGCGTCAGCCCCTTGCAACTCAAGGAGTGCCTGCTCTATGTCTGCCTTAGTGGCCTGCTCGTCCACGAGGAGCCGGGCACCATCGCCTAGGTTATCCGAGAAGAGTGCGTGGAGCGCGACCGCGTCTCGGCGAGCGCAGCTCAACCAGTTGATGCGCGGAGACGCATAGCGATCGATGCCGACGAAGAGACCACGAAACATACGGAGAGTCAGGACGCTCTAGGCGTCCCGCCGCGGGAACCCGAGATCAGTAAGCATTGCCTGGTCTTTGCGGATTTTCTCCATACGTCGCTCGACTCGTTCCTTTGCGACACCTCGGACTCCGGCGTTGAAGGGACCGAGATCGCGGGCGATGGTCTCGAGATACCCTTTGATGCTTCCGAGCTGCCGCTCGAATTCCGCCTTCATCGCTACGGCGTCATGGTCGGTCCTTGTGAAGCTCACGACGACCGCCTTTCCTTCGACCTGGCCGTGCGGCGGGTTCAGCGTATAGGTCGACGGCTGACAGACAAAGAGATCCTCCTCTCCGGCGAACGGCACGAAGAACGAGACGGAGACACCCTTGATGTGGAAGGGGCGGCTCCGATCAAAAATCGCCCGGCCGAAGTCGCGGCTCACGTCAACCTCAGGTTCCTGCTGATCCACAGTAATGCCCGATTCATCGAGGGTGATCGGCGTGATCGAATACTTGGCTGCAAGCTCCTCGGCCCACGCGTCGGCGGTGCGACTCAGCAGTTGCTTGCCTTCGATCTCGTCGATCGCGGCCACCATCGTGCGTGTCTGATTGTCCATGACTCTTCGAAGGTCATACTTACAGAAAAGAAATTCGTTCGCGCGGGACATATCACTATTCTCCTTTCACGCGGCGAGCCGTCAAGAGGAACGCACCGTCTTCTTCGGCGCCGGCTCGTATCGTCACAGTTCTCTTCTCAGAAAAGACTTCAACGCGTCGACCGGCCTCGAGTTCTCCGGAGATTCCACTACGAACATTCCGGCAGCGCGAGAAGATTGTTGTTCCAGACCCCATCGGCATAGGTCTGCAAGAAAGGAGCTCGACCATCTGTTGGCCGCACCACGCCGACATATGTCCGCTTCCCGCTCACGGGATCGACGACGTGATACATGTTGATCTTCGCATTGATCATTCGGATCACTTCCTCGCGAGTCCACTTCATACCGCCGCCGCCGAGATGAGTAATGTGTTCGTGTGCGCTCGCACGGTGCGGCTTCGTAATGCAGGTCACGCGAAGGTCAGCCATTGCGATCTCTCCAGTCTTTAGCAGCAGTTTTGGGGGCCAGAGTTGGCCAGGTTGCCGCTCGACGCCATACGAGCCGCGGCAGGCAATCGGCCATATATCAGTACGGACCCTAAGGCTTGACTTCGGGCGGGAGAGCGCTGTAACCTGACAGCGCCTGAAACCCCAAGCTGTGGTGTGAGCGGCCAAGCTTCCCACCACTTACGGGGCTACCGAAGGCAAGCCCGCGGTCATCCTCGACGCGGGCTTCTTCACCTCCCTTTTTAGAGACTTTCAGTCATTCGGGGCACTTATCCTATCCGTCATGTCCCCGGAGTGCAAGTGATTTTCTACCGTATATAGACAGTCAGAAGGCTATCGTGTAGAAGCGCTTAATAAGACCACAATCTATTAATAGGTAAGCGCCGACGCTAATCTAGACTTCTTCTGAGTGTTGCGTCTATCTTGCTGAAGGGAGTCTGATCTGAATGGCTAACAGCAAGGTGCCTCGGCGGTCACGCAGTCTTCGACGGAACAAATTGGGGCAAGGCTTCGACAGTCGAGGTCAAGACCAAACTCCGCGATATAAGATCGTGTCGCTAAGTCTCTACCGCACTCAAGCAGAATCAGTCGATCAAGCCACCGAGAGTCTGCGGGCCGCCGGATTTCTAAACGTCAGCAGATCTTTTGTAATGCAAAGCCTCGTTGAGCGAATTCTCCAAGGTAAGACGCCAGAAGAAATTGTGGCTTTCTTTGATCAATATCCGCTAAGAAAACCGACTCATCGCGCTGGTCCTCGCTCTCGTCGCCTTAAGCTAGATACAGGCTAACCAGTAACACTTGTCACCGACCCAAGCATCGCCTGCCTCTTTACAAAGCGACGCTATTTCTAATCGCTGAGTGTCTAGGGGGCGCGCCGCTAGGCGGGTGGTGTCAATGTCACGGCACTGAATCCTCGAGAAACCACACCATCGATCATCAACCGCACGTAGATGTGATACTGGGCCAAGTTAACAAGATCCTCCACCGAGAAATCAGGGAAGAACTCGTCAGCTAGAATCTTGGCGTCCCGCACGCCAACCCGAAATGTGATGAATGTCCCGATGTTCCCAAGGATCGCCTTCTGGACTCGCTCGTCGAGCTGCTCCAAGTACTGGTTCGCCATGACTAAGCCGAGCCGGTACTTCCTCGTTTCCTGGAGCATCCCGGCCAGACTCAACGTTGCGAAGTTCTGGACCTCGTCGAGGTAGAGGTAGAAATCCAGCCGCTCTGATTCCGGAGTATCGGCCCGCCCCAGGGCCGCCTGTTCGAAGCCGGCCACCAGCAGAGCACCTAGCAGGCTACTCGCGTCCTCCCCAAGCTTTCCTTTGGAGAGGTTGGCGATTAGGATCTTGCCCTCGTCAATGACTTGACGGAGGTCGAGGGTTGCCTCCCGAACCCCCAGCACCGCTCGGGCCACCGGGCTCGCCAGGAAGGCCCCAATCTTGTTCAAGATCGGTGCGACTGCTTCGCTCCTAAAGTTCGGAGAGTAGCGGTCGAACTCCGTCTTCCAAAAGCTTTGAACTTGGGTATCAGTAACACGGTCGATCACTGACCGCCGGAATGGCTGGTCCGTCAGCAGACGCGGCAGGTCAAGGAGGGTACTGCCGGGGAACTCAGCTAGGGTCAGGAGGGCATGGCGCAGGATGTGCTCCATCCGAGGACCCCATGACTCGCTCCAGACCTTTCGGAATGCACTGATGAGTCCTGAGGCCACGAGGTAGCGGCGAGAGGAATCGGAAGTTCGGAGCGGATTGTAGCCGATCGGCCGCTCCGCCGGATCAAAGTCTATAAGATCGAGGATTCGTTTCTCTGGAACCTGCGCCCGAACCTTGGCCGCCAGATCACCGTGCGGATCGAGCAGCGCGAGGCCGTTCCCGGATCGGAGGTCCGAGACGATGAGAGTCTCCAGAAGGCTGGACTTGCCCATGCCGGTTCGGCCGATGAAGTACATGTGCGCCCGGCGGTCTCGCCTCCGGATGCCAAAGCTGCGTCGCTCACCGCGATAATCTGTCTCGGCAAAAAAGGTGATTTCGTGGTCCCGATCAGGAAGAGGCATGCCACCACCGTAGCCCTCACCTGATATCCACAAAAAGGCGGAGAAAGTTGGACAAGTACCCAACTTTCTCCGCCTTTTTCCGTTTCTATCACCTCCGTACGATTCCTTCAGTACCTTTTCGCGTCGAGTTCCTTCACAGCGCATACACCGGAGGACACCCATGCTCGGAATTCTTTATCACTCCCACAGCCAGCTCGTCACCCGCTCAGAGCTCATGACCATCCCGCCACCGACGGGCACTTCAACCTGGAGACCGATCGCTCATGCGGATCTGATCCAAGCGATCGATCGACAGCTCGCGGTCCGAGGCATCGAGATTCGGAAGGAGCAGTTCGCCATTCAGCGTCAAGGCGCTCGCCTCTTCGCGGTCCTCGATCTCGCGCTCGAGACCAGTGAGGAGTCCTGCGCCGCCATCGGCGTCCGAACCGCCAACGACCGCTCCATGGCCCTTGAGATTGCCGTCGGCGTCAAGGTCCTCGTCTGCGACAACCTCGCCTTCTCGGGCGACCTCATCGCCCTCAGACGGAAGCACACGACTAAGTTCGACCTCAACGCCGACATCTCCCGCGCCATCGACCGGTATCAAGCGCATCTCCAAGTGCTCCAGCGGAGCCTCGCGGCAATTCAAGAGACTGCCGTTTCGGACGGAGAGGCCAAGACCATGATCTTTGACGCCTTCCGACAGGAAATCGTACCGATCCGGTACTTCAAAAGGGTTTCAGAAACGTACTTCGAGCCGGCCGCCGAGATGACCGACGTCCAGCCGCGGACTCTCTGGGGCCTCCACAACGCCTTCACCCGCTCAGTACGGGAGATGGCCCCAGCCCCGGCGTTTCAAGCCACCACCGACCTCGGAAAATTCTTCGGACTCAGAGCCCACTAACCCAACTGCAGGACAAGGAGAATGCGCAATGGCGAATGACAAGACTACTTGGCGCTTGACCCTCACGACCCCGACTGGCGATCCGCTCTTCACGCTACGCGTCGAGAGCGAGGAGACCAACGGCCCGAAGCCCAGCCCTACCCCGCCGGCCGCATCCTCCTCGCGGCCCCAGCCAGTGGCCCCAGCCCAGGGCAATGGGGAGATCCGGATGACCGAGCCCCAGAAGCGCTACCTCTTCCGCCTGCTTGCCGAGCAGAGCGTCGAGGGCAAGAAGGCCGAAGAACACCTGAAGGACTTCTTCAAGGTGAAGACTCTGCGTGAGGTCTCAAAGTCCGCCGCCAGTCAGCTCATCGAGCAGATGGTGGCCGACCGCAAGGAAACCCGCGATGGCGCCGCCTGAGGCGATCAGCGTTAGTCAGATCAATCTCTACCTGACCTGCTCCCTCAAGTACCGCTTTCAGTACATTGATCGCCTGCCGCGGCTCTTCAGCTCGGCAAATCTCACCTTCGGCAGCGCTGTACACAAAGCGCTCGAGTGGCTCCACAAGGAGCAGAAGGCCGGGCGGCAGCCGACGCTAGAGCGATTCCTCAAGATCTTCGAGGCTGATTGGCACGCCCTCTGCCTCGACCAAGATATCCGATTCAACGGGGATGACACCGCCGAGAAACTGATCCTTAAAGGGAAGGAACTCCTCAGCCAATACTACCACCTGCCAACAAAGCCCGTGGCCGACGCCGAGGTCCACTTCCAGATTCCCCTGGTAAACCCCACCACTGGTGAGGTGCTCGACGTTCCGCTGCGGGGCGTGATCGACCTCATCGAAGCTGTCGATGAGATCGTTGAGTTCAAGACATCCCAGAAGAGCTGGTCCCTGTCTGATCTTCCCGACAACCTTCAGCTCACCACCTACAGCTACGCCTACCAGATGCTCTTCGGAAGATCGCCCAAAGAGCTGCGGCTCGTGAATCTCGTACGCACCAAAAGCCCGAGGATCGAAACCCAGATTACAGGAAGGGAGAAGTCCGACTACGAACGCCTGTTCCACATCGCAACGGAAGTGCTCAAAGGCATCCGCGCCGAGGTTTTCATCCCGAGCCGTGGGTGCTGGCTCTGTCACGACTGCGAGTTCGATCAAGACTGCCGAGAATGGACAGGCAATGAGGAGGTGGTCATATCTACAAGGAACCAGTAACCGGCTACCACCAGGCGGTCGAGGAGTTCAAGAAGCAGCTTCTCGCGCACGTTCTCCGCACTTACTGCGGCAACCGCACGCATGCAGCACGAGCCCTAGGCATTCAGCGCACCTATCTGCTCCGGCTCATTAAGGACTTCGCTATCAATGCTCCTCATCTTCGTAGCCTCTCTAAGGAGTGACCGTCAGGTCACTCCTTTTTCTTCTTCCGAAAAACAAACACCTCATCAAGATGGAGACAAACAGTCCCAGTCTTGTCGGCAACACGGCACCCCAATCATCTCGGAGACTTACGCCTTGAGAACACAATATTTCTAAAGAAGCGCAACCCACCCATCTCCGTTCCACCAGCACTTCTCAGTCAGGATATTGAACCCCTGCTCTTCTAGGTCATGAAAGAACCCGTGCCAGCTCGCGAGACCGCCCAGCCCAGCAAGGTTCTGAAAGCGTGCTTCGCTATGGAACGCTACGACCAGCGTATCTGCATCAACCTTACCCGCTAGCCTGTCCAGCCGCATACCCTCTGTTGAGTTGTCAACTTCGAGCTTATAGGTCCGGTCGTTCAGCTCGATGACGGCGTCCGGGATTCTCGCGTTGTGCTTGCTAGACTGGCGCCAGGTCATCACGGCACCCGCCTCTCTGGCCGATACTACGAACAACGCTCGGAGATGCGCGGTGTAGAGCCAGTGAACGATGTGCCCGCGCTTGCCAGAACCATAGATGTAGGTCTTCTTAGGGTAGAAGGTCGGAGGCAGCCGCTGAGCGGAGCTGACGATCGGCAGGTGTCCTGCATGGCGAAGCTGTCTGACCACACCCGATAAAACCTGACGACTGCGGCCATCGATTCGGTAGAGATCCGTCGAGGCGATAAACCTACTTTCCCCGACGATCTCGACTAAGCGGCGGTTTTCCCGGTTTCGGATTAGCCTCACGCGTCGCAGCAGGGCGAATCGGTTCCTCGAGAATCGAATTCTTTTCCTTTTGATATTCGGGCCGCTCGTAGACGCTGGCCTTGTACGGCTCGACGTCCTCGTATGACTCGGGCGTGGGCTCCAGTCGAATGAATTGGATCGGTTTGCGATCGAACACCTCGAGACAGGTGAACGAGCCGCTTGAACTCGGCCCCTGAACTTGCCTGGTGCGCTCTTGCGGATACCTGGTGCCTACCGTGTAGTATTCCGGCACTGTCCAGCGGTATTCGCTGGGAATTTCGCCAAAGAAGAACTTCGTCCGGCAGCCCCATTCGACCGCGCCCTGGAGCCTGCCATCAAAGCTCTGGTGATGGATCAACATCAAAAACAGTTCGAAGTGTCGGCCCAAAGTCAAAAGCTGACCAACATGAGCCGGTGTGTAATCGGTGGCATCGTCGATCACGGCGTACCAGCGCTTCTTCACTGGCGCCAGTCGGGCATGCTCGAGGAGTCCGGTCAAAAACATCGCTGCCACGGCCTTCGAGAACCGTAACGATCCCGCCATGCTCGCGAGGTTGACCAGGACCACGGGCTGCTCGGCATAGACGCTTTCCCATGTAAATCCATTTGCGCTAAACATTTCTTTGAGGCCGTCATGCTCCCAGAAGGCCGCAAAGAAGTTCATCGTGCTCTTTAGATCGTTCGCGGAGGGCCCACGGGCCCACTCTTTGAGCGTTTCCTCGTGAGAGATTGCTCGCAAGTACTTGGCCCGGAAGGTTTCATCGGTGAGCCAGTCAAAGGCATCAGCCAGCGTCAGGTTTGCTTCGATCAACGCCCGGAGGGTGGATGTAACGAAACGTGCCACCTGCTTGTGCTGACCCGGTGAACTGTCGGACTGGATCAAGTGGAGCGCCTCGTAGAGCCCAGAGACATGACTGGCTAGCTTGAGAGGATCTCGATCGACAGCAAGGGGATTGTAGTGCAATACCTTCTCACCAGGGTCGACCAACCAAGCCTTCCTTTGGAGCCGCCCATCGGCAAGCCAGCCTAAGTACTTCTTGTAAGAATCCCCCGTCGGATCTATCAGAAGCAGCCCAGCTTCGTTTCGCTCTAGGATGCCGAGCATGAGCCATTCGGCAAGAGTTGTCTTGCCTTGCCCAGATCCGCCTACGATCTCGATGTGTTTTTGGCAGTGATCCGATTTGACCCACGCCTCACCGATCGGGATGTCGTTGTCGAACTCGTGAACATAAATTGGGCTACTCACAGGCGCCTACTTGTCTGCAAATACTGCAATGTTTCGGAGCTGGACCGATAAGGCCCCAATACTCCCTTGGTAGAAAATCAGCGCGAGACGCTTAGTCTCCTTTTCAAATGGGGGAAAGTCGAATGACATTCGGATCGAGTCCTGAGGAGCAAATTGAATCTCTCCGTAGGCGTTGGTCGTCCATTGTCCTTGCGGTTTCCCCTGGACAGACACGCGCTCTAACGAATCTGATATGAGCTGGATCTTCTTCAAGTCGTACAAGCGCAACACTGTCTCGTAGGCGTCGCCGTTCGTGACAATCAAATTGGCTCTGAAGCCCTTCTCAGGAAGGACATCGATGGACTCAACACGGACTTCAAAGTTATTGGACTTTTGGGAGATATTGCGTTGCACATACCGCCCTTGCGCCTGCGCTAGTGCTTCGCCAGCAAGCATTAGCGTGAGGGCTGATACGATGCTCCACCAGATCCAGGCTTTTCCGCTGGAATCGGCTGATATGCGGCGCCCGGTGACTCGCCAGCCTGGGGAGGAACGTTCTCGACTCTTGCCGCTCCACGGGTAACCTCGACTTTCGGAGCCTCTTTCCATGGGAGAACGCCTCCAGAAGGTTGTTCTTGTCCAGATGTCTTCTCTGTACTCGGTCGGGGCGACGGAGGAACGGTCTGATGCGATTTAGGAACCGGCGGAGTAATGGCAGGTTTTTCTGTTACAACCGTTGGTGTAGCGCTTCCCGTGGATTGAGGAATGTTGTCCTTCAGATAGCGGAGAATGGATCCGAATCCGCCACCCCCGATCAACCAGAAGAGAAACCCTAAGCAGACCGCGTAAACGATGAACCCCCGCGGCCCGATTCGATAGAGGAACCAAATCACGAAGCTGACGATCAGTACGAGAATATACCAGAGGATCCACATCATTTCTCTCCTCGGAGGACCGCTCGGATTTTCGCGGAGAAAGCATGCCTGATATCCCGCGCCTCGTCCACATCCATAATTTCCTTCAGCGCCTCGCGCATACTCTCGCGCATCGTTCGGGCTTGTTTGATCCGGCCCAGAAATTCGTCCGGCGCGGGGGCGGATGGTCCGGTACCGACCTTATCCATCATTCGGATGATCGCTTTTATTTCCTTCTTTTTGAGGATATCGGCCTGCTCGAACTCAATCAACGCATCCTTCTCTTCACGCTTAAGCTTCAGTCTTTCGATGTCGCGACGGATCTCGTCGCTGGTACGATTCTCATGGAGACGTTCACGAAGGAAGGAAAAGACACGCTGCCAATCCATGTCCTTGGCCCCATTTCTAACGAATATGTGTATAAAGCCCGGACAGGATAGCTCAGGAGAGCCGGGTTTTCCACCCCCGGCCATGTACCGTCCTTGTACCAGATGTACCGTGAAGGAGTCGGATTTGGGCGGTCGGAGGCTGGCGAGGCCTGAAAGGAAACTAGCAGAACTTGCGGGCAAAAGTGGTGGGCAGGGACGGGATTGAACCGCCGACACCAGGATTTTCAGTCCTGTGCTCTACCAACTGAGCTACCTGCCCACCACGAAGTAGGGAGGATACCAGACGGGGCTGAAGCTGTCTATGAAGGGCGGTTCGATCCACTCCCTTGCCCCCGCCCCTCACCTTGCCCTCTCCCTCGATGGCGGAGAGAGAAGTACAGGGAACTGCTATTTGTCGGGGAGGTCGGCGCCGGTGTCGGACTCGAAGACGATTTCGTCGTCTTCGTTGACCGTGAAGGATTCGGTCAGGACGAAGGGCACCTCGTGCTGGACGAGGAAGCGGGTCAGCCGCGCCACGGCGAGGGGGTGGGCGTCGAGGTGGAACGAGAGCGCGAGGTCGCCGATCTCGTCAATGGCGAAGAAGGCCCAGTCGCCGACGACGAGGGCTTCCATGTCGTCCTCGAAGGTGATGCCACCTTCGAACTCTTCGGAGCCTTGCGCCAGGTCGTGAAGCTCCTGGAGCTTGGCGCGGCGGTCGGCTTCGCTGAGAGGCATTGGGACAGTGAATCGGTTACACGCCCTTGAAGACGCCCTCGGCAGCCATGGCGGAGAGGGCCTTCTCATAGGCGCCGAGTGTCTTCGCTACGTCTTCGTCGGAGTGCACGGCGGAAAGCCAGCCGTGGTAGGAGGAGCAGTCTACGCCGTTGTTGAGGAGCGCGCAGCGGAGCATGTGATAGAGGTCGCCGCGCCGCGGCTTATCGAAGCCGGCGAGTCCGGGGCGCCCCTCGAAGGACACGTGGAAGATGGACGATTCGCCGAAGCAGGTGCCCGGGGCGCCCACGCGCTTCATCACGTCCGCGATCCCCGAGCGCAGCTCGTCGGCCACCTTGTTGGCGCGCGCGTGCAGACCGCCGTCGGCCACCAGCTCGAGCGTGGCGATGGCGGCGGCGGCGCAGACGGGGTTGGAGTTGAACGTGCCGTTCTGCGCCACGCGCTCGGCGCGGTCCCAGACAGGGTCGCCACGGTGGGCCATGGTCGCCATGAGCGGTTTCTTGCCGCACACGGCGGCGCCGGGGAGGCCGCCCGCGACGATCTTCGCCAGCGTCGTCACGTCGGGCGTGACACCGAAGTATTGCTGGGCGCCGCCCGGCGCGTAGCGGAAGCCGGTGATGACCTCGTCGAAGATCAGGACGACGTCGTGACGTTCGGTCAGCGCGCGCAATTCCTGGAGATAGCCGGGGATGGTCGGCGTCGTGCCGGACTGTCCGCCCGCGGGCTCGAGGATGACCGCCGCCACGTCGCCCCGCTGGAGGAGCCCATCCACGGCCTTGATGTCGTTGGGCGGGCAGATCAGGAGCTGGTCGAGGATCTGCGACGGCACGCCCGCGGACATCGGCACGTCGAAGGGCGGGTTGACCGCGGCCACGACGCCGTCGGCCCACCCGTGGAAGTGACCGTTGAACTTCACCACCTTGGGATGACCGGTGTAGGCGCGCGCGATGCGCAACGCGAGATGCGTCGCCTCGGTGCCCGACATGGTGAAGCGCACCATCTCCGACGAAGGAACGAGCTTGCAGATGAGCTCGGCCCAGCGGACCTCGAGCTCGTGGCAGGCGCCCAGATGCGTCCCGCGCGGCGCCTGATCCTGGATGGCCTTGACGACGGCCGGGTGGCAGTGGCCGAGGAAGAGCGCGCCGTGGCCCATCCAGTAGTCCACGTACTCGTGGCCATCCACATCCCACTTCTTCGAGCCCTGGGCGCGGTCGACATACACGGGAAAGGGCTTGAGGTGGCGGCTGTCGTGGGTGATGCCGCCGGCGATCACGCCGCGCGCCCGCTCGTAGAGCGCGGCGGATTTCGGGTGCATCGCGCGGTAGGTGTCGAGGATCCTGGATGGCTTCGAGGGCTGGGTCATCGGGTTTTGCCTCCGTGGGGTGTCGAATCCTGGACCAGTCGCAACAACTCTACCATGCCCGCGTGCGCCTCCAAAGGGAGCGCGTCCACCGTCGCCTCGCGCTTTCGCGTGATGCCGTCCACCGCGCCGGCCCCTACGCAGGCGCGCACCATGCGCCGCTCGTCCTCCGCGGTGTGCAACAAGGGACGCTTCGAGAGGCGCGCGAGCTCGACGACGATGCCGTAGGCGCCCCAGTTCGACACGCCGGCGACCACCACGTGCCGCGCGGGCACAATCGAGGCGACCTTGCTGACGCGCGCTCCCGCACGGGCCAATCGCGCGCGCAAGACGCCCATGCCGATCTCGTTGCCTCCGTCGCCCACACCTACCGTCACCACCCGCCGCGGGGCCTGGAGAAACAATTCGTCGAGCGCGGCGTTCCACTCGCCGACGGACTCGCCGCGCATGCTCAGGTAGTCGCCGCCGCGCGCTCGCCCCGGTCGCTCGATGGATACCAGGTGGGTCGGCGCGTGCTCGGCAAGCAGCCGTCGCGCCGTGAGCGCGGCGTCGCCGTCCGCGTGGAAAGTCAGGATCCGGGTGGGCTCGCCGAGCACTTCGAGTGCGGCCTGCAGCGGCGGCAGCGACGCGGCGTCGGTGATGTACACCACCTCGGCGCCGAGAGCGCGCAGCGCCCGGCCAAGCGACGCGGTGCCGGGCGGGCCGTCGGTCTCGGGCAGCCCCGGGCCAATGGAAAAGCCGGTGGTCAGGAGCACGCGCTTGGCGTGCCGAAGCGCGAGGGCCGCGCGCGCCGCGCCGCCCGGCACGAAAAAATGCGCGATGCCCCGGCCGCCCGGGTCGAAGGCGAGGAGCCTGTCAACCATCCGCTAGTTACGGACGCGGGCCGGCGGGCTGGGGAGGTTTGGGCGCGGCGGGCGCCGGCGGAGACGCGGTGGCGGGAGCGGGCGCGGGTGCGACTCCGGCCGCGGGGGACTGGGGCAGAGGCTGGGGAACAGTGAAGGTCATGGACTCTGCCCAGAGGGTCTGCTTGTCGAAGACGACGACGAGTCCTGCCTCGTAGACCATCGTGGGAAAGCCGCCCGAATCGCCGGCCGCCGACGGCACACCCCAGCCGTCCACGATGGTCTGCACGGCGAAGATGGACGGCCTGGGCTCGATCACGAAGACCCGCACGAGGTTCGCCTTGAAGCCGTCGGGCCTGAGGATGCCGAAGTCCACCACCATGCGGTTGATTCCCGCGGGCGCTTTGTCGGCCTCGTAGATCCAAGTCGCGGTGTCGTAGGTGTCGACCTTCTGCTTGGTCTCCTGCGAGGGCGGGCCGTAGCGCTCACGCACCTGTTCCAGCGTCGTCTCGCCGGGCTCGATGCCTCCCCAGCTGGCCGCGCATGCCGCCGCCGGCAGCGCCAGCGCCAACCCCGCGACCGCCGCGATGAATCGGATGGACCGCATATCCTTAATATCCCACAGCCGCGCCGTCTCCGCGCGGATCGGCGCCTCCCCGCAGGACACCGTCCTTCAATATGGCGACGGCATGGGCCTGCCCTTCCTGGCTGAACCAGTCCGACACGGGCAGGATATTGTGGCCGCGGCCGACCAGGGCCTCACGCGCGGGGACGGGCACGCGGCTCTCCAGCCGGACCAGGTCCGGCGCGTCGCTCGGTTCGAGGCGTCCCATGAAGAAGCGCGGCCGCTCGATGGCCTCCTGGATCTCCATGCCGAAGTCGAACGTGTTGGTGAGGATCTGGGTGTGAAACATCGCCTGCCCGTCACCGCCCATGTTGGCGAGCCCCAGCACCGGCCGCCCGTCGCGCGTCACGATGCTGGCGATCAGCGTGTGGAAGGGCTGCTTGTGAGGCCCGAAGCAGTTCGGATGCCCGGGATTCGTGTTGAAGTAGGCGCCGCGGTTCTGGAGCACCACGCCGGTGCCGGGCGCCACCACGCCGGCGCCGAACCCCTTGTAGATGCTCTGGATCCCCGAGAGGACATTGCCGCGCCCGTCGGCGATGACGAAGCCCGTGGTATCGCCCTCGACCTCGCCCGGCTCGTAGCGCTGCGCCTTGTCCGGATCGAACCGCGTGCGCCGGCGCGCGGCGTAGTCCTTGTCGAGAAGAGCTTCGATGGGCACGCGCGACGCGACGGGGTCGGCGACCCAGCGATCGCGGTCGGCGTAGGCGAGCTTGGTCATCTCGAGGAGCAGGTGGAGGTGCTCGACGGAGTGGATCGGGTGCGCCGTCACGTCGAAGCCTTCGAGGAGGTTCAGCGTGAGCAGCGTGGCGAGGCCCTGCGTCGGAGGCGGCGTCTCCCACACCGTGTAGCCGCGATAGGTCGTGCTGATGGGCTCTCCCCACGCACCCGTGTGCGCCGCGAGATCGTCGGCGGTGAGGAAGCCGTCGCGCTCGAGGCGCTTCGCGATCGCCTGCCCGACCCGGCCGCGATAGAAGAGGTCGGGGTTGTCGCCCAGCTCGGCCAGCGTGCGCGCGAGATCGGGCTGGCGGAAGACATCGCCTGGCTCGGGGAAGGCGCCGCCGGGGACGAAGACGCGGTGCCACTCCGGATCGTCGAACAGCACCGAGCGCTCGCGGGTGGCCTGGCACACGATCAGCGTCAGCGGAAATCCGTCGGCGGCGTAGTGGAGGGCGGGCGCGAGGAGACTCTTGAGCGGGCGCGTGCCGAAGCGCTCGAGGAGCATGGACCACGCGCGCGTGGCGCCGGGCACCGACACCGAGCCGGGACCGATCAGGGGGACGGCGGCAAGCCCGCGGCGCGTCAGCTCCTCGAGCCCCGCGCGCGAGCCCGATCGTCCCGCACCGTTCAGGAAGTGGACGCGCCTCGTGCTCGCCTCGTAGTAGAGGCAAAAAAAGTCGCCCCCCAGACCGCAATAGTTGGGCTGCGTCACCGCCAGCACGGCATTGGTTGCGATGGCGGCGTCGATCACGTTACCGCCCGACTTGAGCACCTCCACACCCGCGAGCGAGGCCAACGGGTGGCAGGAGGCGACCATGCCGTCTCGCGCCATCGGCGCCTGCCGGCGCGCATACCCGATCTGCGGCACTAGACGCCTCCGAATATGCGCGTGATCTCGTCTTGCGGGAAGCTCGGCATGGGGCGCGGGTAGCCGCCCGACACCAGGGCCACGCCGTCCGAGGCCGGCGTGACGCGGCCGATGGCGGCGCAATCGATACCGTCGGCGCGGCAGGCATTCGTCACGGCTTCCGAATCTCCGGGTGCCACCGCAATCAAGAGCGATCCTGACGCGATAGTACCGATAGGGTCGAGGCCGAACGCCTCGCAGAGCCGGCGCCCCTCGGGCAGGACCGGCACGCGCTCGCGGTCTATGCGCAGCCCCACCCCGGCGGCCTGGGACAGCTCCCAGCAGGCGGTGGCCAGTCCCCCCTCCGTGGGGTCGTGCATGGCGTGGACGCGCGCCGCCCCGCAGGCCGCGCGCGCCTCGGGCACCACGCTGATGCCGGGGCGACGCAAAAAGCCGCGAGCGCGATCCACGATCTCGGCAGGCACGCCGCGGCGGAGGGCCTCCTCACGGCGCTCCCGCGCGATGATCGACGCGCCTTCGAGCGGCACGCCCTTGGTCAGGAGCACGGTGTCGCCGACCTGCGCGCCACCCGTGGTCACGAGGTGGTCCTTGCCGACCTCGCCCAGCATGGCGCCGACAACGATGGGGCGCGGCAGGCCGGCGGTGACCTCCGTGTGCCCGCCCACGAGCGAGACACCGACGGCCGCGCACGCTTCCGCCACTTCCGCGAAGAGCTGCTCCACCTGCGCCTCCTGGCTCTTGCCCTCGGGCAAGAGCACCGTCGCCATGAACCAACGCGGAGTCGCGCCGCGAACGGCGAGGTCGTTGGCGTTGACGTGCAGCGCGTACCAGCCCATCTCGTCGGTGGCGAAGGTAATGGGATCGGTCGTGGCCACGAGATAGCGGTCGCCCATGTCGAGGACGGCGGCGTCCTCGCCCACCTGCGGGCCCACGATGACGCGCGGATCGGCCGTCACGTACTTGGCGAAGAGTCGCTGGAGCAGCTCGGCGGGGAGCTTGCCCACGGGGAGAAACGGCATGGCCTGCGTAGTATAGCCCGAGCGCTCTCGGGTATGATACGGCCCCGTGCCAGATCCCCTTCTCGAGTGCGTCCCGAACGTGAGCGAAGGCCGCGACGCGCGCGCCGTCGACGCGATCGCGGATGTGGTGCGCGCCGTCCCCGGCGCGCGGCTCGCCGATGTCCACGCCGATCCCGACCACAATCGGTCGGTCTTCACCTTCCTGGGATCGCCGCGCGCTGTCGAAGAGGCGGCCGTAGCGCTGGCCGCCGCGGTGCTCGCGCGCGTGGACATGCGCGAGCACCACGGCATCCACCCGCGCCTCGGCGCGCTCGACGTGCTGCCCTTCGTGCCGCTGCGCGATCTCGCCATGGACGATGCCGTCGCCGTCGCGCGGCGCGTGGGCGAGCGGTTCGGCCGGGAGCACGGCGTGCCCGTCTATTTCTACGGCGCCGCCGCCGCGCGCCCCGAGCGGCGCGCGGTGCGCGATATCCGGCGGGGCGAGTACGAGGGTTTGCCCCAGAAGCTCGCCGACCCCGCGTGGTGTCCCGACTGTGGTCCCACCGTGTTTCATCCGCGGGGCGGCGCCATCGCGGTGGGCGCGCGCGACGTGCTCGTGGCCTACAACATCTGGCTCGATACCTCAGATTTGGGTGCCGCGAAGGCCATCGCGAGCGCGGTGCGCGAGTCCTCGGGAGGCCTGCCATGCGTCCAGGCCCTCGGCCTGCCCCTCGAGCGCCGCGGGCTCGTCCAGGTTTCGATGAACCTCCTCGACTACCGGCGCACCGGCATCGCGCGTGCCTACGATGCCGTCACCGCAGAGGCCGCGCGCCGGGGCATCGCCATCAAGCGTGCCGAGCTCGTCGGCCTCGCCCCGCGCGCAGCCTTCGAGGGCCGCGCGCCCGAGACCGTGGGCCTGCAGGATCTCACCGACGCGCGGTACCTGGAGAGCTGGCTGTGAGCCCTCTCCGGAGCCGGAGGGGCTGAATCTCCCGCCCCATCCGCTTCATCTAATGGATGGAGGCGATGACCATGACAACGTGGATTGTGATGGGGCTGCTGACATTGCTGTTCATAGGGCCGCTGCTCTGGCGCGCCCGGCGCGACCAGCTCGAGGACCGCGCGCTCGAACTCCAGGCCGACATCCAGGCGGCCGTCAACCATCACCTGGGCGGTGAATCCCTGGTGGCGGTGCGTGTCGTGGCGGGGGCCAAGCGCGGAACGGGCACGGTCGAGATCTTCGTGCCGGCGGACTGGGAGTCCGACCTCGAAAACGTGTGGCCGGTGGTGTTGAAGCGGGTGCCCCCGGGCTACGCGCTCGTCTTCAGGCCGAGCCCGACGGCCCCGCGCCACGTGAATCCCGTCCGCCGCGCGGCCTAGTGCTGCACAAGCTGGTTGCTATCGCGGGGATCCTCCTGATCCTCGCGATAGTCTGGGACGCCTTCGAAGCCCTCGTCCTGCCGCGCACCGCGACCCGGCGGTTGCGCCCTGCCCGGCTCTTCTACAAGGTCGCCTGGCCCTCATGGACGGCCACGGCGTGTCTCTTCGGGCGCGGCCGGCGGCGTGAGAACTTCCTCGCCGTGTTCGGGCCGCTGTCCATCCTGCTCCTCATGGCCTGCTGGGCAGTGGCGCTCCTGGTGGGCTTTGCCATGGTGCAGTGGGGGCTCGGCTCGCATCTCAACGTGGTGCATGGTCCGGGCGGATTCTGGACCGATCTCTACATGAGCGGCACCACGCTGTTCACGCTGGGCATCGGAGACGTGACGCCGAGTGGTCCGATCGCCCGGGTGCTCACCGTCATCGAGGCGGGCGTGGGCTTCGGCTTCCTCGCGCTCGTGATCGGCTACCTGCCCGTTCTCTACCAGGGCTTCTCCCACCGCGAGGTCAACATCTCGCTGCTCGACGCGCGGGCGGGCTCGCCACCGACCGCCGGCGAGCTGCTGCTGCGCCACGCGCACAACATGGCCGGGCTCGAGGTCCTGCTGCGCGACTGGGAGCGCTGGGCGGCCGAGCTCATGGAGAGTCATCTCTCCTATCCGGTGCTGCTCTACTTCCGCTCGCAGCACGAGCACCAGTCCTGGCTCGGAGCCCTGACCGCCATCCTCGACGCCAGCGCGCTCGTCATCGTCGGCGTGCAGGGCGGGCCGGGCCGCCAGGCCCAGCTCACCTTCGCGATGGCGCGCCACGCCGTCGTGGATCTCAGCCAGGCCACCGGCGTCCGGCCCCGACCTCCGGATCCGGACAGGCTGCCGCCCGAGGACTTCCATTCTCTGCGATCCCACCTGGCTCAGAACGGCGTGAACCTGAAGGAAGGCGCGCTGACGGAGACGACGCTGGCCTCACTGCGCGCCCTGTACGAACCCTACGTGGCTCGGCTGGCCGAGCGTCTGCGCCTCACCCTACCGCCGTGGCGCGCTCCGGCCGATGAAACCGACAACTGGCGCACGAGCGCATTTGAGAAGGGTGCATCCGGAGCCACGGGCATTTCGGGCCACGACCTCGACAACCAGCCGCACTTTTAGCCCGCGACGCACGGCGGCCTGCGCGTTACTGGCCGCCGGCCGTACTATCCCAGTCGACAGATGTGACGATCACGCGGTAGGTGGGCGCCTTCAACACCGTCCCGCAGAACTGCCACCCCGACTGGCCGACGATCTCCCGGGCGATGTTGGGAATATTCCTCGAGGCGACCTTGTCACCGTCCACGCTCTGAACCAGGAGGCCGATGTTCCGGGCGCTCGTGCGCCGATCGTTGAATATCTGGCCGCACACGGCGCTGAAATCGCGCGTCTGGGGCTGGACCGTCCACTGGATGCGCAGGCCCCGGCTCTCGGTCACGGTAGGCTGCTCTTGAGCCAGGGCGGCCGCGGCACTCAAGAGCACGCCGAGGAGGGCAACAGCTGAAAATCGTCGCGCTGGCATAGGCTAGAAGAGTCCCGAGGCGGCGCGCAATGCCGCCATCACGAGGGGCTTGGGATAGATGCCGACGCCCACCACGCCCGCCGCGCAGACGAAGATGGAGAGCGCCAGGAAGGGCGACACGGGCACCGGCTGCGCGCGCTCGGGGGCGTCGATGTACATGCGCTTGGCCACGAGCAGATAGTAGAAGAGCGCCACGACTGTCAGGATAGCACCAACCAGCACCAGCCAGTACAGTCCCTGATCCGATTGCGCCGCCGCCTTGAAGACCAGCAGCTTGGCCCAGAAGCCCGCGACGAACGGGATTCCGCCCAGCGATAGCAGGAAGAGCAGCATGCAGAGGGAGAGCACGGGCGAGCGCTGCGCCAGCCCCTTGTAGGCCGAGATGGCCTCGGAGCCGTCGGACTGGGCCACGGCCTCGACCACGAAGAAGGCGCCCATGTTCCCGAAGAGATAGGCGACGAGGTAGAAGAGCATCATCGCCACGCCGTCGGCCGAGACGGCGGCGAAGCCCACCAGCATGTAGCCGATGTGCGCGATGCCCGAGTACGCCAGCAGTCGCTTCACGTTCTGCTGGGGGATGGCCATGAGATTGCCCGCGACGATCGTGATCGCGGCCAGCCCCGCCGCCACCGGCACCCAGAGGACGACGGGCCCGCCCACACCTTCGAGATAGAGCCGGAACATCACGACGAAACCCGCGGCCTTGGGCGCCACCGACAGCCACGCGACGAAGGGCGTGCTCGCGGCCTCGTAGGTGTCCGGCACCCACATGTGGAAGGGGAACGCCGCGATCTTGAAGCCGAGGCCGCCCAGCGTGAGGACCAGGCCCAGGATGAGCAGCGGGTGGCCGTCCTGGAGTGCCGCCGCCACGCCGGCCATGTCGGTCGTCCGCGAGATCCCGTACACGAAGGACAGCCCGTAGACGATGAAGGCCGAAGACACCGTGCCGATGAGGAAGAACTTGAGCGCGGCCTCGATGGACTCCTCTTCACGCTTGCGGAACCCCGAGATGACGTACAGCGGGATCGACATGAGCTCGAAGGCGACGAACAACAAGATTAGCTCGCGCGCGGAGGCCAGCACCAACATCCCGAGCAGCGAGGCGAGCATGGCGACGTAGTACTCGGTCGCCCGACGCGCGAAGGTGGGGGCGCGCAGCGACAGCGAGGCGAGGACGCCGAGGATGGTCGCGAGCAGGAAGAGCCGCTTCGCGAAGATGGCCAGCTCGTCCTGGACGAACGTGCCCCCGAAGAGGACGGCGCCCGGCTCGACGCGGAACGCCATCCAGAGGAGGACGGCGAGCCCGATGGCCACGAGGACGCCGAGCTGCCGCTTGTCCGGGCCGCGCCAGGAGAGGCCGACCACGAAGACGAGCAGGATCAGGACGGCGAGCCCGACCTCGAGCGCCATGCCGCCGGTCACGGCAGGACTCCGAGCCGGAGCAGCAGCGGCATGGTCGCCGTGTCCACCGGCCCGATGGCGATGCCGGGCGCCACGCCGAAGAGCACGAGCGTGCCGACGAGGATGATGAGCGCGACCCACTCGGGCCCCTGGGCGTCGGGCAGGTGCTGGAAGTGCGGGTCGGCGGCCTTGGGACCCCAGAAGATCTGCTTGGCGACGCGGAGCACGTAGACGGAGGTCAGGAAGGCGCCGAGCACGCCGGGGAAGAGCCACCAGGAGTAGGCCGACTGCCAGGCGCCGAGAAAGGTCATGAACTCGGCCACGAAGCCCGCGGTCGCCGGCAGGCCCAGCGAGGAGAGGCCCGCCACCGTGAAGGCCGTCGCGATGCCCGGCATCATCTGGCCGAAGCCGCCCATGGAAAAGATGGCGCGCGAGTGCGCCTTCTCGTAGATCAGGCCGACAAGGGCGAAGAAGAGTCCGGTCATGATGCCGTGAGCGAACATCTGGAAGACGGACCCGTTGAGCCCGGTCTCGGTCAAGGTCGCCATGCCGAGCATGACCACGCCCATGTGGGAGACCGACGAGTAGGCGATGACGTACTTGAGATCCGTCTGCGCCATGGAGCTCAACGCGCCGTACACGATGTTGACGCAGCCGATGGTGCCGACCAGCCACACCCACTGCACCGCGCCCTCGGGGAGGAGGCCGAAGCCCAGCCTGAGCACGCCGTAGGCGCCCAGCTTCATCAGCACGCCGGCGTGGAGCATGGACACCGCGGTGGGCGCGGACGCGTGACCGTCGGGCGACCACGTGTGCAGGGGCCAGATGCCCGCGAGAATCCCGAAGCCCACGTAGAAAGCGAGGAAGACCCAGGACTGCAGCGCCGGCGTGAAATGGATGCCCTCCATCTCGAGGAAGGAGAAGGAGGACGAGCCCGAGGCGACGTACAGCGCCAGGATGCCGACGAGAATGAAGGCCGACCCGAAGAGGAGATACAGGGTCAGCTTCATCGCCGCGTATTCCTTCGTGCCGACACCGGTTCGCCGGAAGGCCCAGCCGAAGATGCCCTGGGGGCGGATCTCGCCCGAGGAGCCCCAGATGCCGATCAGGAGGTACATCGGCAGCACGGCGATCTCGTAGAAGAGAAAGAGGACGAAGAGGTCGAGCGAGACGAAGACGCCGTAGACACCGGTGACGAGGAGCAGCAGGAGGGCGTAGAACTCCTGCCCGCGCTCCTTGACCGTCCACGAGGCGAAGACGCCCGCGAAGATGATGATGCTGGTCAGGAGCACCAGGAGCAGGCTCACGCCGTCCACCCCCAGCTGGTAGGTGATGCCGAGCGGCGGCACCAGCGGCATCTCTTCGTAGAACTGGAAGCCCGCCGCCTCGCGCTCGTAGGACGCGTAGATCCAGATCGAGAGCACGAGCGAGATGGCCGTGGAGACGAGCGCGATCCAGCGCACGAGGAGTGGGCGGTGGCGGGCCAGGAACATGATGAGGACGGCGCCCACGAAGGGCGCCCAGGTGATGATGGACAGCGTCGGGAATCCTTTCACCGCGGCCACCGGATCCAGACCATCAGCAGGAGCACGCCCAGCGCGATGCCGTAGACATAGTCCTGGGCGCGTCCCGACTGGATGCGCCGCAGCCCGCCGCCCGCCGAGAGCGTCCAGGCCGAGAAGAGATTGACGAGGCCGTCTACGAGGTAGCGGTCCACCCAGCCCACGAGCCATGACAGCGAGAGCATGAGGCGGCGGTAGACGAAGGCGAAGGCGTCGTCGATCCAGAAGCGCCTGAGGGCGGCCGCGCGGATGGGGGCGAAGGCTTTCGCGAGCGCGTCGGCGCTGATCGCGCGGCGCTCGTACACGAGGTATGCGAGCGCGATGCCGCCCAAGGAGACCGCGATGGCGGCGGGCGTGACCCAGCCCAGCATCTCGAACTCGGCCGCCGGATGCCAGGCGGCGAAGAGGATCCCGATGCCCACGCACATCACGGCCAGGATCCACAGCGGCAGCGCCATGAAGGGCGGCGCGTCGTGGACGTGGCTGCCGTCGGGGCGGTGTCCCGCCGGCGGCGCGGCGGGGACCCCGGCGAAGGTCACGAAGACCACGCGGAACATGTAGAAGGCCGTGAGGAAGGCGCCCAACAGCAGTATCGCGAACGGAACCGGGAAGCCGCCCACGAGCACGGCGCCCAGGATCTCTTCCTTGGAAAAGAAGCCCGCGAAGAGGGGGACACCGGCCAGCGACAACGTGCCGATGACGAACACGATGGCGGTCTGGGGCATGCGGCGCCAGAGCCCGCCCATGGCGAAGATGTCGTTGGTGCCCACGGCGTGGATCACGGCGCCGGCGCCGAGGAAGAGGAGCGCCTTAAAGATGCCGTGGGTGAGCAGGTGGAGAAAGCCCGCCGAGGCGAAGCCCGCGCCGATGGCCGCCATCATGTAGCCGAGCTGGGACACGGTGGAATAAGCCAGCACCCTCTTGATATCCGTCTGGACGCAGGCGAGCACCGCGGCGAGGAGCGCGGTGAAGGCGCCGTTCCACGCCACGATCTCCATCACGTCGGGCGTGAGCCTGAAGAGCCAGACGGTCCGCGTGAGGAGATAGACGCCGGCCGTTACCATGGTCGCGGCGTGGATGAGCGCGGAAACGGGTGTCGGACCTTCCATGGCGTCAGGCAGCCACACGTGGAACGGGAACTGGGCCGATTTGCCCGCGGCACCCAAATAGATGCAGAAGGTGATGACCCCGAGCCCGGCCAGCGGGATAGCGCCCGCGTCGGCCAGCTGGAGCAGCTGGAGGAAATCGAAGGTGCCCGTCAGTCTCCAGAGCAGCACGATGCCGATCAGCATGCCGACGTCGCCCGCCTTGGTGATCCAGAAGGCCTTGACCGCCGCCCTCGCCGCCTCGGGCCTCGTGTACCAGTAGCCGATCAGCAGGTAGGAGCAGAGGCCGACCAGCTCCCAGCAGATGTAGAGCTGGACGAAGTTGGGCGCGAGCACCAGGCCCATCATCGAAAACGCGAAGAGCGACTGGTAGGTGTAGTAGCGGCCGAGCGAGGGCATACCCTCGTCGGAGAGGTAGCCGAGCGAGTAGACCTGGACCAGGAAGGACACGAGCGCGACCAGCACCAGCATGAGCGCCGAGTCGCCGTCGGCCAGCACGCCGATGGTGGCGAGTGGGCCCGCCTCGGCCGGGATCCAGCTCCACAGCCATACCGAATAGCCCCCACCCCCCGCCAGGCGGAAGGCGGCGATGGCCGCCACGAGCGCGGCCGCGGAGAACACGATGGACAGGTACGCGGCCGGGCGACCGAGCCTGCGGAACGGCCCGGCCAGAGCGAGGATGACGAAGGCGCAGGCCGGAAGCAGCAGGGCGATCAGTGCGGCGAGAGCGGGATCGGTCATGAGCGCGGGATCAGCCCCTGAGGATGTCCAGGTGATCGGCGATGGCCGTGCGCTTCATGCGGAAGATGAGGATGACGATGGCGAGCCCCAGCGCCACCTCGGCCACGGTGATGGGGATGGTGAACGTGGTAAAGACCATGCCCACCACGTCGGCGTTGTAGCGCGCGAAGGCGACCAGGTTGATGTTGACGGCGTTGAGCATCAGCTCGATGCCGAGCAGGATGCCGATGGTGTTCCGCCGCGTCACCACGCCGAAGAAGCCGATGGCGAAGAGTACCGCGGCGAGCGTGAGGTAGGCGCCGAGACCCACTGTCATTCCTCGGGGCGAGCGAAGTAAAGCGCGCCGAGGAGCCCGACCAGGAGCAGCACGGCCAGGAGCTCGAAGGGCAGGACGAACTCGGTCAGCAGCACCTGGCCGATGGCCCGCGTCACGTCCACGGTGATGACCTGGCGCTCGACGGGCAAGTCGGCGCCGCGGAGCACGCGCAACAGCGCCAGGAGCAGCGCGCCCGCCAGCACGAGGCCCGCCAGGATGTGGCGGCTCGTCTGGGTGATGCGCTCACCCACCAGCCGTTCGGTCACCACGATGGCGAAGACCACGATGGTGACGACGCCGCCCGCGTACAGCAGGAGCTGCACCGCCGCGAGGAACTCCGCGTCGAGCGCCAAAAACACGCCCGCCGTCGCGGTCAGCGACAGCGCCAGGTAGAGAACCGAGTGGAAGAGGTTCTTGGTCAGCACCACCGCCAGGGCCGAGCCGATGAGCAGGACGCAGAGCGCCCAGAAGGTCACGACCTCGAGGCTCACTCGGCTTTGGCCTCCGCTTGAGCCTCGCCGGCGGCTGGTTTGGCCTCGGCGGGGGCCTTGGGAGGCGTCTGCATGGCCCGCAGGCCGGTGCCCGTCGCCCACGAGGGCTCGAACTGGAGCCCGATCGTATGGAGGCGGTCCTTGTCGAGCAGCATCTCGCGGCGGTCACTGGTGGCCAGGTCGAAGGACTTCATCATGATGATGGCATCCGTGGGGCAGACCTGGACGCAGAGCTCGCAGAACTCGCAGGCGTAGAGCTCGAGGGTGAACGTCTTGGCGAAGTTACGCTTCTCCGCCTTGAGCATCTCGACCTTGATCACCTGCGGCGGACAGACGTACTCGCAGAGCCGGCAGCCGATGCAGTTCTCCTCGGCGGTCTCCTTGTCGTACGTCAGCGCGAGCACGCCGCGGAAGCGGTCGGGGTAGACGCGCTTGACCTCGGGGTAGTGCACGGTGACGGGCTTGCGGAAGAGATTCAGGAGCGTGATCCACATCGCGCGCCTGACCGCCACCACCAGGTTGCCCAGGTCGGGCCAGAAGCTGTCGCCGAGCTGCCTCTGCCCGAGCGGCCTAGCCAAGCAGCGGCCCCGTCCAGGTGACGACGACCGCGGTGGCCATGAGGAGCACGAGCGTGGCGGGCAGCAGCACCTTCCACGAGATGGCGAGGATCTGGTCCACGCGAATCCTCACGAAGCTCCAGCGTATCCAGGTCACGAGGAGGAATACGAACATCGCCTTGAGCAGAAAGTAGAAGGCGCCCAGCGCCGGCATCGATCCCGAGCCGGGCCCGCCCCACGCGCCCAGGAAGAGGAGCGCGCCCAGGAAGGAGGTGGCGATAACGTGGGCGTATTCGCCGAGCTGGATCAGCGCGAACTTCATCCCCGAGTACTCGACGCGGAAGCCGGCGATTAGCTCCGACTCGGCCTCCAAGATGTCGAAGGGCACGCGGTTTTCGGCGGCGAGCGTGGCCACGATGTAGGCGGCGAAGGCGAGCTGGCCGATCACCGGGTAGAAGATGAACCAGTGCAGCACGTCCGGCTGGGCGGCCGCGATGTCGGAAAGCTTGAGGGAGCCCGTCAGCACTACCGGGACCATCGCGGCGAAGACGAAGGGCAGATCGTAGGAGATGATCTGGTTCACCGCCCGCATCACGGAGAGCAGCGCGTACTTGTTGTTCGACCCCCAGCCGCCCATGAAGAGCCCCACGATCTCCATGGCGGACACCGCGAGGAAGAAGAGGATGCCGATGTTGAGGTCGGCGACGCCGAGCCCCGGCGCGAAGGGAAGGGTGGCGAAGATCAGCATGCACGGGATCAGGAAGACGATCGGCGCCAGGTTGTACACGCGGCGGTCGGCGAGCCGCGGGACGATATCCTCCTTCATCATCAGCTTGAGCGCGTCCGCGATGGGCTGGAGCAGGCCGTGAGGACCGACGCGGTAAGGGCCGATGCGCGACTGCATGCGCGCGGCGAACTTCCGCTCGAGGAGCGTCACGTAGGTCACCATGCCTATGATGGCGTTCAGCACGATGAAGCCTACGATGAAGAAGTAGATCGCCGACGACATTGGGCTAGCGATCGACCTCGCCGAAGACGGGATCGACCGAGCCCATGATGGCCACCACGTCGGCGACCTTGTGGCCCGGGATGATGTGCGGCAGCAGCGCCAGGTTCGAGAACGAGGCGCCCCGCCACTTCATGCGGTACGGCTTGGCCGAGCCGTCGGCGATCAAGTAGCAGCCGACCTCGCCCCGCGCCCCCTCGACACGCGCGTAGGCCTCGCCCTTGGGAATGCGCACCTGCCCCACCGACTTCACCCCGGGGCGCGACGAGATTGGCCCCGCCGGCAGCCCGTCGAGGGCCTGGCGGACGATCTTGATGGACTCGCGGAACTCGACCATCCGCACCCGGTAGCGCGCGAAGCAATCCCCCGCCGTCTCCACCGGCACCTTGAAGTCGAAGTCCTCGTAAGAGGAATACGGCTCGGCCCGGCGGATGTCGTAGCCGACCCCGGAGCCGCGCAGCAGCGGGCCGGAGATGCCGACCTCCTGAGCCAGGTCCCGCGAGGCCACGCCCACGCCCTGGGTCCTCGCCATGAAGAAAGCGTTCGATTCCAGCATCTCCTCGAACTCGTCGATGCGCCGATCGATCTTGTCCACGGTCGCGCGGCACTGCTGCGCCCACCCGTCGGGGATGTCGTAGCGCGTGCCCCCGACCTGGTGGAAGCCGTACAGCAGCCGCGCGCCGGTCAGCGATTCGAACAGGTCGAGGACGTCCTCGCGCTCGCGGATGCAGTAGAGGAAGACCGTCGCGCCCCCGCCCAGCGCCCCGCCCATGTCGAGGCACCAGGTGCCGAGCCAGAGGCAGTGGGAGGCCACGCGCTGCAGCTCGGCGGCGATCACCCGCAGGTACTGTGCGCGCTTGGGCACGTCGATCTTGCCGATCATCTCCGCGGCCCGCACGTACGCCAGCTCGCTCGTCATGGCCGCGACGTAGTCGGTCTTGGACGCGATCGACGGGTACTGCGTGTACGTGAGCGTCTCGGAGAGCTTCTCGTGGCAGCGGTGCAGGTAGCCGATGACGGCATCCACCGCGACCACCGTCTCGCCCTCGAGGGTGAGGATGGCGCGGAAGACCCCGTGGGACGACGGGTGCTGAGGCCCCATGTTCATGGTGATGCGCTCGGCACCGCCGTACCCCATCTCGAGGACCTGCCGCGCTTCGATGTCCATCTTCGGCCTTACTGCATCGGCGAGTGGGCGGCGGGGTTGAGGATGATCGACTTCATGTCGGCGAGGAGCGGAGCGGACTTGCCGAGGTAGGTCTGCCACTCGGCGTCCTGGAGCACCTTGCCCCGGACCGCGGCCCGGTCGTTGAGATCCTTGTACGCCCAGAGATGGACGACCTCGTTGAGCTGTCCCGCCTCGGTCTGGAACACGCCGACGTTCTTCGAGTACTTCTCGCGCGCCGGCATGACGCCCGTGAACAGGGCCAGCCACTCGGCCAGCTTGCCCACGTGGGCCCGGTACCAGCGCAGTTCATAGACGTGGCCGGCCCCGGCCGGCGGCTTCAGTGGCAAAACGGGCGAGAGAATCTTGTTCTCCTGCGCGAGGAGCGCCCCGCGGGTGTGCGGCAGGTAGCCCTTGGTCCACTCCTCGTTCTTGGCGAGCTCGCCGCGCAGCCGCTCCCGATCATTCAGGCTCTCGAACGCCCAGAGGTGGACGACTTGGTTCAGCGTCCCGAACTCCGTGGACCAGAAACCCTCGAGCTTGCCGTACTTGTCCCCGCGGATCTTGCGGCCGATCTCGGCGGAGTTCTTGAGGTACTGGCCCTGCGTCCCCGGCTGCAGCGTGTAGGTCCGAAGCTCGTAGATCATGACGAGGCTCCCTTGCCTGTTAGCGGTACGCCCACTAACGATAGGGTGGATGCGGCGTGTCCACCGCGTAGGACTTGAGCAGCGGGTGACCTTCCCAGTCGTGGGGCAGGAGGATGCGGCGGAGGTCGGGGTGCCCCTCGAAGCGCACGCCGAACATGTCGTAGCATTCCCGCTCCATCCAGTTGGCGCCGCGCCAGATAGGCACGAGGGAGGCGCAGCGCGTCTCACCGGCGCCCAGCTTCGCCTTCATGAAGACCGCGAAGTTGGCGTCGAGATTCTCCACACGCGCCACCATCTCGAGCCCCTGCTCCTTCCAGTCCACGGCCGAGATGAAGCTCATGTAGAGGCAGCCGAGCGTGGCCTTGGCGAAGCGGCCGAGCTCGAGCCAGCGCTCGGGCGCGATCTCCACGACCAGCAGGTTGCCCTCGCCCGATGCGGTGACGCCGAGCCGCTCCTGGACCAGCCCGCGCGCCTCGGCCTGGGTCGGCACCCTAGTCGGTCTTCTCGGTGGGCGCCGGGCGCTGGCCCGTCGTGCGGAAGTGAGCGATCTGATCCTGGAGCTTGAGCAGGCCGTAGAGGAGCGAGTCGGGCGGCGGCGGACAGCCCGGCACGTAAACGTCCACCGGGATGACGCGGTCCACGCCCTTGACCACGTGGTAGCCGTGGCGGAACGGTCCGCCCGAATTGGCGCAGGAGCCCATGGAGACGGCCCACTTGGGATCGGGCATCTGGTCGTAGATGCGCTTGAGCATGGGCGCCATCTTGATGGTGACGGTGCCGGAGACGATCATGAGATCGGAGTGGCGCGGCGAGGCGAACGGCACCATCCCGAGGCGCTCGACGTCGAACCGCGAGGCGAACGTCGCCATCATCTCGATGGCGCAACAGGCGAGGCCGAACGTCACGGGCCAGACCGAGGACTTGCGAGCCCAGTTCAGAAAGGTGTCGGCCACCGTGGTCACGATGAAGCCGCCCGGGAAGTTGAAGATCCCGTCTTCGACCGTCTCGAAGAGCGCCGAGTGCTTGTCGCCCTCGGGCCGCGTCTGGTGGAGCTTCTCCCACTCCTGAAGGTCCTTGAACTCGGTCCAGACGGCGGGCGGAATCTGCGGAGTCGGAGCCTTTATTTCCATTCGAGGATGCCCTCCCGGAGCGCGTAGACCCAGCCGAGCCCGAGGATGGCGACGAAGAGCGCCATCACGCCGACGCCACCCATGCCCAGCCCCCGGAGCACGATCGCCCACGGGAAGAGGAAGATGGCGAGCGCGTCGAACACGATGAAGATCAGTGCGACCAGGTAGAAGCCCACGGGGAACTGCACCCAGGCGGTGCCGATGGGCTCGGAGCCGCATTCGTAGTTCTCGAGCTTCGAGAAATAGGGGCGCGCGGGTCTCAGGACGGCGGCCATGCCCAGCGACACCACGGCGAAGGCCACGATGAGCGCCAGAAAGATCAGCACGGGGAGATACTCGGACACCGAATTCCTCCTTGGGATTCACAAACCCAGCGAGTATAGCATACCAGTTACGGGCCGAGATGTTCGCTCAGGTAGTCCAGGATGACTTTCTTGTCCTCAGGCGGAATGGGCACACCGTACGTGTCCATCCGATCCACGATGACCTGCCAGCCGGCGCGGTCCTGGCGCTGCTGGGCGACCAGCTCGAGGCTGTGGCAGATGATGCAGCGAGCCGCCACGAGCTCAACATGCCGTCCGGCGGGGAGCGGCCCGATCGGCCCCGGAGGGCTTGGCGCACCCGAGCACACCACGCCGAGGAGGAGTCCCGCGACCAGCGCGGCACCCTGCGGCAGGAGCCGGCTAGGCCACATTCACCCGCACGGCGTGGATCACGTTCCAGCGATAGCCCTGGGGATCGGGAGGGCGGCTCGGCGGCTGGAGCCGACCCAGCGAGTCGCTGGCGCGCGCCATGATGGTCTGCGCGCCGCTCTTGGCGTCCCACCCCAGCTCCCAGCGGCGCCACGCATAGCGGTGCTCCTCGCCGGTGAGCTTGGCCGTCGCCCAGCTCTTACCGCCGTCGGTCGAGACGTCCACGGCCGTGATCGTGCCCTCGCCGCCCCACGCGAAGCCGAACAGGGTGTGAGGGCCTGCCGCCATCTGCGCCCCGTCCAATGGACGGATGATGATCGACTTGCACTCGAGGGATTGAAGCGAGTAGGTCTCCTTCGGATTCTCGGCGCGCGGGGAGCGGTAGCTGCGCTGCATGAACGGGCCGTTCCACTCCTGGTCGGCCAGCGTGAGGCGGGTCAGCCACTTGATCGAGGCCGAGCCGACCCAGCCCGGGACGAGGAGGCGCGCCGGGCCACCGTGCAGGTGCGGCACCGGCCGGCCGTTCATCTCCAGCGCCACCATGGTGTGCACCTCCATGGCCTTCCAGATCGGGTGGCTGCGGATGAAGTCCGGCGCCTGCGCCGTGGGCGGCGCGTCGTTGCCGTCGGGCACCACGTGTCGGGCAGACGGCCGTGGCTTGGCCAGGCGGAGGATGTCGGCCAGCCGCACGCCCTTCCACACGCCCGTCCCCACCGCGCCGTTCTCCCACTGAAGTCCCGGCGCCTTCGGATTGTGGAAGCTCCGGCCGTTGCCCGCGCACTCGAGGGTGATGGTCTGCGTCACCTGCTCCATGCGCTTGAGATCGTCGAGTCTCAGTGTCAGCGGATTGTCCACCTCGCCGTCCACCTTGAGCACGAACTGGGCCGGGTCCATCTCCGGGCCGTCGTAGTTGTTGCGCACGAAGAACGCCTCGTACGGCGTGATCGGACTCGTGAGGTCGTCGAGCCGCGCCTCGAGGTTGAGGGGCCGCGGGCTCCGGACGATCAGCTTCTCCTTGCCCGGGATGGTGGGCGCGGACGTCTGCGCCAGCACGGGCCTCGCGCCGCCCAGGAGCGCTGCCGCCGTCCCCACGTGGACGATGAAGCCCCGCCGGGTCATCGGGTCCGGCGCCTGGAGCGGACCGCTGAAGTCTGCCATCGGTCTATCCCCCCTGAAATCGCTCGGCCCGCTTCGACTCGACGTCCCTCCGATGCGTGGCGGATTATACTTCACCCATGAAGCTGGGCGTCGTCGCGGTCGCGGCCGCCCTCGCCTGGGTCTCGACCGGGGCGGCCGGAGCTGCTGAGGAAATCGTCGCGGTGGACACGGGCCCCGGCGTCACCGTGCGCGTGCTGCTGCTCGCTCCCACCGAGTCACCGTCGGCCACTCTCCTCATGTTTCCCGGCGGGTTCGGAGACAACCACTTCGGCGAAAAAAACGGAAAGGTGTGGCTCGGGAAGAACTTCCTCTTGAGGGCGGCACGGCCTCTCGCCGCCCGCGGCCTCCTCATAGCGGTCATCGACACGCCCTCGAACCATCCCCAGGGAATGGACGACGCGTTCAGGATGGGCAAGGCGCACGTGGAAGACGTGAAGAAGGTGCTGGGCGTCCTCGCCGAGCGCGCGACCGTCCCGATCTACCTCGTCGGCACGAGCCGGGGCACGCTGTCAGGCGCCGCGCTCGCTACCTCGCTTGACGACCCGCACGTCGCGGGCCTCATCCTGACCTCGAGCATCGTGGAGTCCGGTCGCGGCCGTAATCGGATCGCGACGGTCTACCAACTGCCCCTGAAGCGGATCGCGATGCCGGTGCTCGTGGTCCACCACCGGCAGGACACCTGCTGGGCCACACCGACCAGGGCCGCCGCGGGGCTGCCGGCCGCCCTGAGCGGGAGTGCCAAGGTGAATTTCGTCGAGGTCGAAGGGGGCGATCCGCCGCAGTCCGATCCCTGCGAGAGTCTCGCGCCTCACGGTTTTTTCGGGCGCGAGCGCGACGTCGTGGCCGTCATCGCCGACTGGGTCGCCGGCAAGCCGGTGCCGAAAGAGATCGGCCGCTAGCGGCGGGCCTTGGCTAGCCGGATCGGGGCGGGACGATCCAGAGCGACAGCACGTGGGTACGCTCCGGACCTTTGAACTTGACGACGCTCGCCGGCGGCCAATCACCGATCGGGAAGTCGTGGGAGACGATGCGCGAGCCGGGCTTGAGCTGTGAGAGGAGCTTGGGGCGAAGACGTAGGTTCAGGTCGGGCGACAAGTAGAGCGTCACCACCGTCGCCCCGCTGATGTCGGCCTCGAAGATGTCCTGCATGAAGAAGCTCGTGCGCTCCGCCACTCGCGCCCGCCGCGCGTTTCTCACCGACTCGACCACGAGAGCGGGGTCGAGCTCGATCCCCACCCCGCGCGCGCCAAAGTCGCGGGCGGCCGCGATCACGATGCGCCCGTCGCCGGAGCCGAGGTCGTAGACCACGTCGTCCGCTCCCACGCGGGCGAGCCTCAGGATCTCGATGACGACCTCGGGTGGCGTCCGGACATCGGGCACCTCCACGCCGGGCACGCGCGCGCAGCCCGATCCGCCGGTGGCGAGCAGCCAGAGGACGGCGCACACCACGAGCGGCTGTCGGATGCGATTCATGAGGCGCATCCTATCTTATCACTTGGCCTTATCAGCTGGCCCTATCGGAGGCTTGACGCCGCGCGCGCCCGGCACTAGAGTCAGCCCCGCTGCGCGCGCGAGAGAAAGGAGCAAACCATGGCCACGGGCAAGGACGGCTTCGAGGCGCTCACCATCGGGCGCCGCGTTACCTTCAGCAAGACGATCTCGGAGTCCGACGTCTACCTCTTCGCCGGCATCACGGGCGACCTTTCGCCCAACCACGTCGACGAAGAGTACATGCGCAAGACCCCCTATGGCCGACGCATTGCCCACGGCGCGCTCGCCGTCGGCCTCATGTCCAATACGTCGACGAAAATCCTCGAGGGATTGCCGGGCACCTGGGTCTCCTATGGCTACGACAAGGTCCGCTTTCCCGCCCCGCTCTTCATCGGCGACACGGTCACCGTCGCCTACGAGATCGCCGAGCGCGACCCCGCCGCCATGAAGACGTTCGCGCGCGTCACCTGCACGACCCAGGACGGGCGGGTGGTGGCGGCGGCGACCCATATCCTCAAGGCCGTCGAGTGAGCGTGCGGCCGCCGCTGAGCGTTCTCTCTGGCGTCCGTGTTCTCTCCTTCACCCAGTTCCTCCTCGGACCCTCGGGCGTCCAGTTCCTCGCCGACCTGGGCGCCGACGTCGTCAAGGTCGAGCCGCCCGGCGGCACGCTCTGGGAGCGCAACTGGTCGGGCGCCAACGTGTTCCTCAATGGCGTCAGCGCCTTCTTCCTCCTCGCCCACCGGAACCAGCGCAGCCTGACGCTCGATCTCAAGAAGCCCGAAGGGCTGGCGGTGGCCCGGAGGCTCGTCGAGAGCGCCGATGTCCTCGTGCAGAATTTCAGGCCGGGCGTGATGGAGCGGCTGGGGCTCGGCTGGGACGACGTCTCGAAGATCAACCGCCGGCTCATCTACGCTTCTGCCTCGGGCTACGGCGAGTCGAGTCCGTATCGCGACCGCCCGGGACAGGATCTGCTCATGCAGGCCTTCTCCGGCCTCGCATCGATCTCCGGGCGCGCCGGGCAGCCGCCGACTCCTGTAGGCACCGCCGTCATCGACCAGCACGGCGCGGCGCTCCTTGCCATGGGCGTGCTGGCGGCCCTCCTCGAGCGCGCGCGCACGGGCACGGGCCTCCGGGTCGAGGCCAGCATGCTCAAGGCCGCGCTCGATCTCCAGCTCGAGGTCGCCTCCTACCATCTCAACGGCGCGCGGCTCGAGAAAAGCCCGACGGGACTCGCGAGCATGTTCCACCCGGCGCCCTACGGCGTCTACGCCACGCGCGACGGCCACATCGTGCTGTCCATGTCGCCGCTCGGCGCGCTGGCCCGCGCGCTCCCCCTGCCCGCTCTCGAGCCTTATGCCGGGGTGACGTGGAATTTCGAGGCGCGCGAGGCGGTGGCGCGGCTGATCGAGCCCGTCACCCGCGAGCGCACCACCGCGGAATGGCTCGAGCGCCTGGTGCCGCGGGGCATCTGGGCCGCGCCGATCAACACCTACGCCGAGACCTTCGCCGACCCCGCCGTCCAGGCCGCCGACGCCGTCGAGGAGGTCCAGCATCCCGTGGCAGGGCCGGTCAAGCTCCTGCGCTTCCCGCTGGAGCTGTCGACGGGCCGCGCGGAGGTGCGACGCCCGCCGCCCATGCCCGGTGAGCACACAGACGAAATCCTGAAGGAGTGCGGCTACGGCGAGGAGGAGATCAGCCGCCTGCGCACCGCCGGGGCGGTGTGAGCAGGGTGCCCGTTTACCACGTCCGCTTCACCTGCGCGCCGGACTACATGGCGCGGCGGCTGCCGTTCCGGCCCGCCCATCTGGCGCAGCTCGTGAAGCTCCGCGACGGCGGGCACGTCATCGCGGGCGGGCCAGAGCCCGAGGGCGGCGCCGCGCACATCTTCTACCGAGTGCCCGATCTCGCCGCGCTCAACGCCCTTCTCGCGGACAACGTGTTCTACGACGCGAAGCTCTTCGTGGCGCATGACGTCCGGGCCTTTACCGACGTCGTGCTGCCGCTGGCTCCCCTGCCCGCGGACGCCGGGCTGAAGGCGACGCTCGTGGAGGGCCGCCTCGGCGACTGGGCACGTGCGTCGGAAGGGCTGGTGACGCTGCAGCGCCAGGATCGTGTCGGCTTCGGCGGGCGCTTTGCGGACGGCACGGCGCTGGCCGTCGTTCGCAACCCGGAGGCGTCGGAAGCGATCGACTGGCTGACCCGGGCGGGAGTTTTGACAGGAGCGCTCACCGCCCGCGCCTGGAGCCAGACGCTCTAGGCCGCCCTTACCAGCAGCTACCAGCCGGCGCGGTCCACTCGCAGATAACCGATGAGCTGCCAGAAGATTCCGATGGCGAAAAGGACAAAAGCGGCAGCGAACAGCTTCCGAATGGCCGGCGGGGGTGGCCCACCGTGGGCCCGATCCTCCGCCCAGCTCCAGCATACCGTCAGCGCGAGGGCCAGGACGGCGCCGAGCAAGGTGAGAAGAAAGGCTGCGATGACGTTTGGAGGGAAGGTCGAGCTATGCGCTATCGGCATGGCGAAGTCCTCCTCGCGCCACATTACCTCTTACATGCAATCCCCGTGTCAACTCTACACCGCCGCGGGCCTGGGTTCTAGTTCGGCGGGCAGATGAAGCCGCTTCCACTCGGGCTCGGAAAACAGCCGACTGCGGTGGGAATGACCAGGCGCGGCAGCCAGAGCACCACTTCGGGGAAGAAGATGATCAGCGAGATCACGAGGAAGAAGATGCCGTACAACGGAACCGACTGGCGGAGGGCGCGGGCGAAGGGCACCCCCGCCAGCGTCGAGGACAGGAGCAGGATGAGGCCGTACGGAGGCGTGATCAAGCCGAACGCCAGGCTCACGATGATGAGGACGCCCATGTGCACCGGGTTGATGTGCGCCAAATTCGTGAGCGCGACGATGATCGGCATGAAGATGGCGATGGCGGGCGCGCCGTCGAGGAAGTCGCCCGCGATGGTAAGGACGATGACCATGAGGTACATGATGATGATCCGATTGTCGCCCGCGACGGCCTCGATCCACCCCCTCACGATGTCCGGGCCGCCGAGGTAGGCCAGGAGCCAGCCGACCGCCGAAGCGGCCGCCACCGCCGACATCGGCAGCGAGTAGAGGATCGCCGCTTCCATGAAGTCGTGCGGCAGGTGCTTGATGTGTCCGCGATTGATCAGCGGCAACAGCACCACGAGAATGTAGACGACCGCGATCATGCCCGCCTCGGCCGGCGTCACCGTGCCCGTCACCACGCCGCCGATGATGATGATCGGGATCATCAGCGGGAGTAGCGCGGCCCGAGTCGCCACGGCCATTTGCCCCAGACTGGCGCGCTTCTTTTGCAGCCCTGGCGGACCGAAGAAGTAGCTGTAGAGCATGAGCCCGATGCCGACCATCAAGCCGGGAGTCGCGCCCCCGAGGAACAGCCCCGCGATGGAGACGTTGCCGACGGCGCCGTAGATGATGGCCATGATGCTCGGCGGGACCATCGCCGCGATGGTCGAGGCGGACGCGACGAGGGCGGCGGAGAACGCGGGGTCGTACCCTTCGCGCTTCATATATGGCATCACGACGGTGCTGATTGCGGCGACGTCAGCCGTCATGGAGCCTGAGATGCCCGCGAAGAGCATGCTCGAGAGGCTGACGACGTGCGCGAGTCCACTCCTGAAGTGGCCGACGAAAACCTGAGCCATCCGGATCAGCCGCTCCGTGATGTTGGCGGCCGTCATCATGTCACCGGCCAGCAGGAAGAAGGGGATGGCCAGGAACTCCAGCGTGTTGATGCCGTTGAACATCTGCCCGACCATGGAAGCGAGCGAGATCTTCGTGAAGAAGGCCGTCGTCACGAATGCCCCCGCGGCGAGCGCGAAGGCTACCGGCACGCCTTGGTAGCCCAGGTAGAGAAAGGTCACCACCATCACGATGATCGCGATCGAATTGGTGTCCATCGAAAGCCCGCGTCAGCTGATGGGCGGCCGGATCGGCTCGGCCACTGCCTTGCCGCGGGCCTGGAAGCCGTGCCGCCATCCGTTGACGAGCTCTTCGACGGTGAAGAGAGAGATGAGCCCGCCCGCGACCGGGATGGCGGCGTAGAGCACCGCGATGGGCGTCACCGAGGGCATGAGGAAGCTGCCGAAGCCGTTGAGGTAGTTGAGGTAGCCGAACCAGATCATGCAGAGTCCCACGCCGAGGATCACCAATCGGTTGAACGACTCCACGATCATGCGTTTTCGACCGGACAGCGACTCGCCGACGGCGGTCAGGCGGAAGTGCTGGTCGCGACGGACGGCCACGCCCATGCCGATGAAGACGCCCCACGCGAAGAGGCCGCCGGCGAACTCGTTGGCGTTCAGCCAGGGGCGGTGGAGGTTGCGAAAGAGGACGTCAGCCACCTCGCAAACGGTGAACCCCAGCAGGAGAAGCGCGCAGAGAACCATGAGGCCGCGCTCCAGGTAGTCGAACGCGGGCCACTTGAGGTGCCGGTGCGCACGTATGGTGACGCGCTTTTCCGGCTGCGGGTGCGCCGCCGGAGCGTGCTCCCGAGCCACGCTACTTGACGCCGCGGACCAGCGTCAGGATCTGGACCGCGTACTTCCCGAGCTCCTGCGCCTGAGAATCTTGCAGAGGGGTCGCGATGACGCTGAACGTCTTCTTGTCCACCTGGTCGTTGTACTTGACGCCCAGCTTCTGCAGCGACGCGACCGCGGCCGTGTTCAGCTCGAGCGCCTTCCGGCTCGCGACCGGGAGCGAATGGTCGGCCGCCTGCGTCACCCACTTCTGCTGCTCGGGGGTCAGGCTGTCCCAGGTCTTCTGGCTGACCCAGAGGTGCGAGTTGTTCGCCTCGTGCTCGGTCTTGTTGACCACGGGCGCGGCCTCGTAGTGCTTGTTCTTGAGCACGACGTCGTTGCCGTTCTCGGCGATGGCGATGAGCCCGGTCTGGAGCGAGGTGTAGACCTGGCCGAAGGGCATGTGGATGGGCACCGCCTTGTAGGCCGTGAAGAAGGCATCCTCCGTCTTCGTCGCCTGGACGCGCACCTTCTTGCCGGCGATATCGGAGACGTTCAGGATCGTGAGCTTGGAATACATGTTCCGGAAGCCCTGGGTGAAGAGTCCGAGCGAGCGGGCGCCCTGCACGTTCTCGGCGATCATCGCCTTGAAGGCGTCGTTGATGCCCTTGTCGTTCATGGCCTTTTCGAGGTGGGCTTCGTCCCGGAAGATGAAGTGGAGCGAGAACACACCGGACTGCGGCACCACGCTCGAGGTGTTCGCCGTCGCGTTGATCACGAAATCGATGTCGCCCGCGCGGACCTTCTGGGCCGTCTCCGGCTCCGAGCCGAGTGCGGCGCTCGGGAACTGCCTGATCTTGAACTTGCCGCCGGAGAGCTCGCCCAGCTTCTTCTCGAAGGTGTCGGCCATGAAGCTGTAGGCCGTGTCCCTGGGCTGATCGTAGGCGAAGGTGAAGCTCCGGGTTTCTTGGGCGCCGGCCTGCCCCGGGAGCGACGCCGCCGCGGCTCCGACTCCCAACGCTGCCGTGCGAGCCAGAAATGAGCGTCTCGTCAGCATGCCGGCCTCCTTGTCGACACGGGTGAAGGGAACGACGGGAGCGCCAAGCCTAGCCTCTCGGCAGCGGCGAGTCAATGGTCCCTGTGCTTCGCGCGCTCGGCGGGCTGGAGCGCGTCGATCGACTCCTTCGAGCGGCCGAAGATGTGGGGCACGGGCCAGCCCATGAGCCCAGCGTACGTGTCGATCTGCGAGCGGTGGTGCACCTCGTGCTCGAGCATCATCATCAGGAGCCGCCATCCGGAGAGCGTTCGCCCGGGGGAATCGATCATCTCGATACGGCGCGTGAGCCACACGTCCGGCGTGTCCTTGAGCCACGCTGCGAAGCGCGCCGCGGACGCCTCCAGCCACGGCAGCCACGTCGGCTGGTCACGCGGGTCCATCGCCGGCTCGTGCCAGATCCACCCCTCGTTGCGATAGGCGCTGGCGAAGTAGAGCCGTGAGCTACCGATGTGGCCCACGATCTGGCCGATCGTCCAGCCCACCTCGCCCTCGATGGCCGGCGGCGTCCAGTCGACCGCGGACGGCGGAAGCGCCGCCACGTCGCGCTCGGTGCGCCGCCGCAGGCTGTCGAAGAAGCCGAGATACGCCGCGATGTCGATGATCATGACGCGCTCCTTTGCGGTGAACGGCTGGGACCCAGTCCACTCCTGGATAGCACAAAGCCCATTGTGACAGTCACGGCGCCGGCCCGAAGACGTGGGCAAGGAGGAGCGTCTTCACGTCGGTGGCCAGGACGGCTTCGTCGGGCACCAAGCCGGGCTCGCTCGTGATCAGCACGGGGCCCGCCCTGCGGGACTCGGGCAGACGGCCGTGGGAGCCGCGCACCAGGCTGGCGTCGAGTGGGATCACGTCCATGAGATAGCGGAAGCCGGCCGTCTTCTTGAGCAGCGTCCAGCCCACCTTGAGCTTGGGGGCGCGCAGCGCCGGATCCAGGAACAGCTCGACCGGATCGTAGCCGGGCTTGCGGTGGATATCGACGGTGCGGGCGAAGTCCGGCGCGACCGCATCGTCGAGCCAGTAGTAGTAGGTGAACCAGCGGTCGCGGGCGGCCAGCGCCACCAGCTCGCCCGAGCGCGGGTGATCGAGCCCGTGCTGCCGCTTTCCCTCGTCGTCGAGCACAGTCGCGACGCCAGGCACCGTCTCGAGGAGCCGCTTCACCTCGGCGACCCGCTCGCGGCGCCGGACGTAGACGTGGGCGAGCTGGTGGTCCGCCACGCAGAAGGCCTCGGACGTGCCCGCGTCGAGCAGCTCGAGCCCGAGCTCGGTCCTGACCCGGATGAGCCCCGCCTCCCGGAGCACGCGGTTCAGGTGGACGGGACCGCTGACCTCCGCGATGCCGTACTCCGAGAGCACGACGACCCGGGCCCCGTCGCGCCGCACGTGTTGGATCAATTCCCCACAGAGTCCATCGATCGCGCCGAGGTCTTTCCGGATGTCCGGGTGGCGCGGCCCGAGGCGCTGCAGGTTGTAGTCGAGATGCGGCAAGTACACGAGCGTGAGGGTGGGCCGCCGCGTGTCGTAGACGTGCCGCGCGCAGTCGGCGATCCACCGGCTCGAGACGATGTCTGCCGTCGGGCCCCAGAAATTGAACAGGGGAAAGGTGCCCAGGCGCTGCTGAAGCTCAGCGCGAAGCTCGGGCGGCTCGGTGTAGACGTCGGGAAGCTTCCGCCCGTCGGCCGGGTACATGGGCCGGGGCGTGACCGCAAAGGTCGCGGTCGAGTACATGTTGTACCACCAGAAAAGATTCGCGCAGGTGAAAGCCGGATCGCGCCGCGCGGCCGTCTCCCAGATCTTCTCCCCGGCCACGAGCCGGTTGGACTGCCGCCAGAGCCAGACCTCGCTCAGGTCGCGGAAGTACCAGCCGTTGGCGACCGCGCCGTGATCGCGCGGCGGAAGTCCCGTGGTGAAAGTGGACTGAACGGAGCAGGTGACGGCGGGCAGGACGGGCTCGAGCGGCCGCGCGCATCCCTCGCGGGCGAGCGCCTGGAGATTCGGCGTCGCGTCGCCCAGGAGGTCGCCGGTCAGGCCGACGACGATCAGGGCGACGGTCCGGTGCATCACGCTCCCGCGTCAGCGTTTCACGATGGGCTGCTGGCCGCGCAGGACCGAGTTTCCCTCCCAGAGCTGCGTCTGATCTATGGCCGGGCCGTCTTCCGCGGAGCCGAGATCCAGCCGGCCGCTCTGGCCGAAGAACGTCACGGGATTGGTCCACACGATCTTCTCGATGTCCGCCTCGGCGATGCCGCCCTCGCGCATGAGAGCCGCGGTCTTGGGCACCTTCAGCGGGTCGCTCACGCCCCAGTCGGCCGCGCTGTTGATCAGGATCCGGTCGGCGCCGTAGCGCTTCACCAGCGCCACCATGCGCGGCTCGTCCATCTTCGTGAACGGATAGATCGAGTGACCCGCCCAGCACGCGCTCTCGAGCACGAGCGGCAGCGTCTCCTCCGTGTTGTGGTCGATGAGCGCCCGCTCCTCCGGGAAGCCCACGTCCCGGATGAGGGCCAGGCTCCGCTCCGTGCCGCGCTTCTTGTCGCGGTGCGGGGTGTGGATCAACACGGGCAGCTCGAAGCGGATCGCCAGCTCGAGCTGCGCGGCGAAGTACTTGTCTTCTTCCGACGTCATGTCGTCGTAGCCGATCTCGCCCACGGCCACCACGCCGTCCTTGGAGAGGTAGCGCGGCAGCAGCTCGATCACGCCCTGGGCGATCCGCGCGGAGTTGGCCTCCTTCGGATTGAGCGAGAGCGTGCAGAAATGGCGGATGCCGAACTGGCTGGCCCGGAATCGCTCCCAGCCCAGCAGCGAGGCGAAGTAGTCCTCGAAGGTGCCGACGTGAGTGCGCGGCTGGCCCATCCAGAACGACGGCTCCACGACGGCGACGATGCCGGCGCCGGCCATAGCCTCGTAGTCGAGTGTGGTGCGGGACGTCATGTGGATATGCGGGTCGAAGAGCTTCATGGCCTTCCTCCCCTCTCTCCGGTGAGATGCCCGATATCAGGCGGAACGCTCCGTCCGGCCGCCCGCCGCTCGCTCGCATAGTCTGCGGCCATCCGGCCGAGCTCGGGGGTTATGCGACCCTCGAGCCCGAGGATCCGCGCCAGGGCAACCCCGGTAAACAGAGCCTTGAGCACCATCTGGTTGAAGTTTAGCTCCGGAAAGTAGAATGCGGGATACGGGTTTTCACACGCCACCGCTTCGAAGAGCGGCTGGATATGGCTGCGGCACGCGTCCACGGCGATCTCGAGAAACCGCTCGGGCGCGGGCAGCAGCGGCAGGGCCCGCAGCACGGCCTGCCGCTCGGCGCCGTCCCCGCTGCGATAGCACTCTTCGATGAGCGCCTCCAGCTCGGCCTCGGGCCAGTGGGTGGCCGCCGCGAGGAGCAGGAGAATCCGGCCGATCTCGTCGACTCCTCCGGTCCCGATCGGCCAGCTCACGCCGGCCTCGGCCAGTCGCGCGATCTCCTCTTCCGTGGGTGCGAGCCGGCTTCGGCCGAGCCGCCGAGTCGCGGCCGTGAAGGTCTCCAGGAGCGCACCGCGGCTCGGCTCGGCTCCGGCCGCGGCGGAAGTCCGCGCGAGCCACTCACGGGCAGCCGGCTCGAGCCGACCCTCGACAAGCTCCCGAAGCAACTGCCCCACTCGCGTTGCGATCAGCGTCACCACGGCTCCCTTGCGGCGGGTCCCCGCTAGTTCGAGAAATCCTTGCCGATCCCGGGGGTTGACTATAGTCAAAGGAAAACGTGACCGCAAGCGATTGGCCTCGCATGCTTGACACCCGGCGGGTCCTTGTTAGATCGTCACTGCCGTGGCCCGCGAATTCCATTGGGTGATTGAGAGATTGTCCGCGTGAGCTGGAGCGTTTACCTCCGGCTGGGGCGGGTGTCCAACCTGCCCACGGTCTGGACCAATGTGCTCGCGGGCGTCGCGCTCACGGGCGTGTGGGTCGCCCCCGCTCCGCTGGCCTTCCTCGCCCTCGCCCTCTCGCTCTTTTACATCGGCGGCATGTATCTCAACGACGCCTTCGACCGGGAGATCGATGCCCGCGAGCGTCCCGAGCGCCCCATTCCGTCCGGGCGTGTGCAGGCGACAACCGTGTTCGCGACGGGCTACGGTCTGCTCGCGGCCGGCCTCGCGGCGCTGGCGGTGGAAATCGCCTGGACCCGCCAGGGAGGGTACTCGCCCACCATCGCCGCCGGGATCTGCCTCGCCGGTGTCATCATCTTCTACGATGCGCGGCACAAGGCAAACCCGTGGAGCCCGCTCCTCATGGGCTTGTGCCGCGTGCTGGTCTACGTGACCGCGGCGTTCGCCGTCGCGGGACATCTTGGGGCGGCGGTCGCGATCGGCGCTGTCGTCCTGCTCTCATATCTCATCGGGCTGACCTACGCGGCGAAGCAGGAGAGCCTGGCCGAGGTCAGGAATCTCTGGCCGCTCCTGTTCCTCGCGGCGCCCTTCGTATACGGAATACCGGCGCTCACGGGCGGAGGCGCCGGCGCCGCGCTCTACCTGGGCTTCCTCGCGTGGGTCGGCTACGCCGTCTGGCTCCTCGTGCGGCCCGGGCGCGCAAACTTCCCCCGCGCAGTCGTGAGCTTCATCGCCGGGATCTCGCTGCTCGACGGACTTCTCATGGCCCGAGCCGGAAGGCCAGACGCCGCCGCGTGGGGCGTGGCCGGCTTCGGCCTCACCCTGCTGCTCCAGCGCTACGTGCGCGGCACGTAGCGTTTCACTTCCCCTCCTTCGCCCGCGCCTGGTCGCCCAGCGAAGACAGGAACGCGATGACCTTCCACAGCTCGTCGTCGGACAGACGGCCCTTCCAGCTCGGCATGGCGCTGCCGGGACGACCGGTAATGAGGGTGACGTAGACGAACGTTGGATCGAGATAGGCCTTGCCGAAGAGGCTGGGGCCCTCAAGCCCTTCCTGTCCGTCCACGCCATGACACTGACCGGCGCAGCTCCGGTTGAAGAACGCTCGGCCCTCGGCAATCATGGCCGGCGACTTGAGATTGGACGGCGGCTTGAACTCCTGAGCTACTGCGCTGAAGGGAAGCCAAACCAGTCCCAGCAGCGCCGCCACCAGCCACCGCTGTGGGGGGGCACCTGGCCCCCGCCGGGCCGCCGGGGGCGCGGCCCCCGGCGACTCGGCGTCGAGCCTGTCAGTTCGCGGGCACGATCTTGTAGATCCTGTCATTGGCGCGGCCGGGCGCGGTGTTGTCCGACGCCAAGACGTAGATCTCGCGATCCTCGTCCTGCGCGAAGGCCAGCACGTAGGAGTGGAAGTCCATGCCCGTCACCTGCACGTCCTCGATTTTCCACATGGTGCCCGGCTGACTGGGCGGGCGGGCCACGAGGAGCAACCCCTTGGGCTCGGTGAAAGACTTGCTCCAGTCGCCGAACACGTACGAGCCCACGAGGTTCGGCATCGCCTTGCCGCGATAGACGAACCCGCCGGTGATGGAGAGGCCCTTGCCATCCTTCATCACGTTCAGGTTGGGGTATTCGATGACGGGCATCAGTAGACCGGTCTTGTCGCAGGTCTGCGGGAGGTTCGGGTTGCTGGGATCGTCGGGGTTGAAGCAGTGCGAGCCTTCGATGCGGTTCCAGCCGTGGTTGCCGCCCTTCTGGATCACCTTGACGCTCTCCCAGGTGTTCTGTCCCACATCGGCGCCGAACAGCTCGTGCTTGCCGCCGGCGTCGAAGGACATACGCCAGACGTTGCGCAGGCCGTAGGCCCAAATCTCCGGCAGCGCGTCGGTGCGACCGACGAAGGGATTGTCCTTGGGGACGCTGTAGGGGCTGCCCGAGTCGACGTCGATGCGCACGATCTTGCCCAGGTTCGTCTTGAGGTCCTGTCCATTGCCGATCTTCGGCGTGTGGCCGATGGCCACGTCGTTGGCCCACCCACCGTCACCGATGGAGACGTAGAGGTAGCCGTCGTCGGGGCCGAACAGGATCTCCCCGCCGTTGTGATTGAACTGGGGCTTGTCCCAGAAGTAGACGATGCGCTCGGTAGACAAGTCCGCCTTGTTCGGATCCGTCTTGGAGACCTGGAACTCGGACAGGTAATTCGTGCAGCAGAACAAAAGCCGCGGGCGGCGGGCCGCATCGGTGCGCACGGGAGCGGTGTACACCACGTAGAACTTGCCGTTGTCCTTGAACTTGGGGTGGAAGGCCAGTCCCAGCAGGCCGCGCTCGTCGAACTCCCAGTCGAGCTTCACCATCTTCTTGCTCAGGTCGAGGAAGGGCGTGGGCCGCAGCTTGCCGTCCGGCATCAGGATCTGAATGGTGCCGGACTGCTCCACGATGAAGAACCGCTTGCTCCCGTCCGGAGGGTTGAGCATCACCAGCGGATGCACGAGCCCGTCCGCGAACGGCTGCAGCTTCACCTTGACCTGGGCCGAGGCCGATCCGACCCACAGGCCGAGCACCAGAACCGAGACCAACATCACCGTCAGTCGTCGCATCGTACGCTCCCCCTTTGGCGCCTTGGACGTGGCTCGTGGAAGTGAATCGGGCGGTATCCTATCACGCGGTTTCGGCCACCGCTGGCCCTACTCCACGGCGGTGGGCAGAGGCTCCACCCGCCCCGTCGGCTCGTCGGAGGCGGCAACGGGCTGCGGACGCACCCGGCGCATGATCATCTGCATGATCGTGACCAGCATCACGGAGAGGGTGATGAGCCACTTCTGGCCCCGGGGAGATTGGCCCACGAGGTCATCGCCCTAGCGCAGCTTGACGGTGACGATCGCGGACATCCCCGCGCGCAGCGTGTGGGGGTTGCCGAACTGCCCAGGCTCGAGCCTGATCTTGACGGGCAGCCGCTGGACCACCTTGACCCAGTTGCCGGTGGCATTCTCCGGCGGCAGGAGCGAGAAGCGCGCGCCCGTGCCGGCGGCGAGCGAGTCCACCTTGCCGCGGAAGGTCCGGTCGGAGAAGGTGTCCACGCGCACCTCCGCCATCATGCCGGGCCGGATGCGCTCGAGCTGGGTCTCTTTGAAGTTCGCGATGACCCAGACGTCGTGGAGCGGCACGATGGCGAGCAGGGGCTGGCCCATCTGCGCGACCTGTCCAAGCTCGACCGTGCGCTTGGAAACCACGCCGTCCACCGGCGCACGGACTTCCGTGTACAGGAGCTGAAGCTCGGCATAGGCGAGGTCGGCCTGCGCCTGGGTGAGCACAGCCTCGGCCCGCGCCACCTCGGCCTCCTTCATCGGGACCTGGAATCGCTGGCTCTCGGCGCGGGCCAGCGTCCCGCGAAGCTCCGCTACCCGCTGCTTGGCCTGCTGGACGCCGAGCCGCCGGGAGGCGAGCGCAGCCTCGGTTTGCTGGGCCTCGCGCTCGACCTGGGTCTTGCGGCGCTCGAAGGCTTCGAGCACGGCGCGCGCCGTGCCCTCCGCGGCCTCGGCCTGGTCATAGTCGCGCTGCGCGACCAGCCCCTGGCTGACCAGCTTGCGCTGCCGATCCTTTTCCTTGGCGGCCTGGACCGCGGTCGCCCGCGCGCCCGCGACGTCCGATTCGGCCGCCGACGCCGCCGCGCGCTTCGCGTCGAGCTGGGCCTGCGCCTCATCGACCGCGGACTGGGCCGCCGCCTCGGCGGCTCGCGCGCCCTCGAGCGCCCCGCGCGCCTCGTCGCCCTGAGCCACCGTCACCCCTCGCGTCATCGGCAGCTCCGAGCGCAAGGTCAGCAGCGCGGCTTCGGCGACCTTCACCGCGGCGGCGGCCTGGTCACGCTTGGCCCGGTAGTCGCGCGGATCGACGCGCACCAGAAGCTCGCCCGCCTTGATGGCCTGGTTGTCCTGGACCAGCATCTCCGAGACATTGCCCGAGACTTTCGCGCTGATGACGGTGACGGCGCCCTCGACGTAAGCGTCGTCGGTGCTGACCTGCGTCCGGGATTGCCACCACAACCAGCCGCCGAACAGGAGGCCGACCACGCCGACCGCGGCCGCCGCGATGATGATGATCCGCCGTCGCTCGTCGGGGAAGCCGTTCATGCCGCGGCGGCCCTCGTCGCTTCGATCGCCTCGCGCGCGACGGCGGCGGGGTCGCGGGCCCATGCCGCGGGGTTCGGTGCTTCGTACGAGCAATACCCCGCGTAACCCGTGCGCTCGATGGCGGCGAAGAACTCCTTGAAGGGCACGCTCCCCTGCCCCGGCGGCAGGCGGTCGAGAGCCTGACCGGCGACGAGGCCGCTTCGCGGCACGTCGCTGAACTGGACATAGGCGATGTCGCCGCCGGCCACGTCCTTGAGATCTTCCGGGCGCGCCCCGCTCCTGCCGAGGTGGTAGGCGTCGAGCAGGAGGCCGACACGAGGATGCGCAGCCCTGGCGAGGACCTCGCGCATGCTCGCCAAGGTATTGAGCTGCTCGCACTGCGAGTTGAACTCGAGGGCGAGCCTGACGCCGTGACGCGCGGCGATGTCGCCCACCTCGGTGACGCTGGCCACCGCCCGCGCGGCATCGCCGCGGCCCCTGTCCACCGGGCTCATGACCGTCCGGCAGCCAAGGGCCTTCGCCCAGCGGCACGACTCGTCGAAGTCGGCGAGGAGTTTTTTGCGCTCGCCGCCCTCGGCCCAGATCCAGCCGAGCGTGACGCCAACGCAGGCGGTGGGGACACCTGAAGATCGTACGAGGTCGAGCACGGCCTCAGCCGCCTGACCGCGCTCAGCCGCGCGGGCGAAGTCGAGGCGGCGGAGCTCGATGGCCTGCCACCCAGTGTCGCGCACGATCTCGAGTACGCGCCCGAGCGGGGTCGTGTCGAGGGTCCAAGTATGGAGAGCGAGCGGGTTCAGCATTGAACTCCCGAATTATACGCCTGTAACAGTGTTACGGGGTAGTTGCGGCGGGCCGGTCACCTATGTGAAAGCTCGCCAGGCGCGCCTCGATCTCACGGACCTCGGCGCCGAGGGAGCTCGAGCACTACCGTGTCGTCGGTGGCGCGGCGAGGCCCATCCTCCGCCCTAGCTGCGGCGGCCGCTCCAGCTTGTCGTGGGCCGCCTGCATCAGACGCAGCCGCTCGAGGATCGCGGGCGCCATGGGCGCGCCCCGTCGCGTCTCTTCGCTCACGTGGAGCGACATGAGCTCGTTGGTCGCGGCCAAGTAGCCCTCCGCCGCCTGGTACATCTGGTGGATGTAGTGCAGGCGCTTGGCGTCATGGCCCAGGAGCAGGGTCGTGAAGCGCAGCGGATCGCCCTCGCGGACTTCACGGTGATACGTTACGTGGGCTTCGAGGCAGAAGGTGGTGACGCGCGAGGCGCGGCGGTGCGCCTCCTCGAGGCCGATCGCGCGAAAGAACTCGTCGGTGGCGAAGTCGAACACCACGAGGTAGTACCCCATGTTCATGTGCCCGTTGTGGTCGATCCACTCGGGCCTCACGCGGTCGCGGTAGACGTCGAAGGGCGCCTGGATGTCTCCGGCCATGGCGGAGACCATCATACTGGGCGCGGGTGCCAGCCGCGAAGCCCCCAGACGAGCGAGCACAATGCGAGCGCGGCCAGGGCTCCGGCGACCGCGCTGGTAGCCGCGAGCCCGCCCCAGAGCCATACGTAGCCGCCCGTCAGCGCCCCGAGCATCCGCCCGGTGCCCGACGTGGCCCCGAGCATGCCCATCATGGTGCCCCGCGCATCCGGCAGGATCTCCGTGATGAGCCCGACCGCGGTCACGACCGTGAACTCGAAGGCGAGAAACACGATGAAGAGGGCGCAGAGCGCCAGCGGCAGGCTCCGCGCCGCCGCGGGCAGCAGCAGATAGGCGGCCACCGTCACGGCGACGCCGCCGACGGCGGCGCGGACGAGCCCGATCCGGTCGGCAACCAGCGCCGTCAGGGCCTCAGCCGAGAGCTCGGCGGCGCCGATGGCCATCGTCGCGATGCCGAGCTGTGCCAAAGGCAGGTGGAAGTCGCGCTCGAGCCAGGCGCCGTACACGACGAACAGCGTATCGTTGGCCATGGCGAAGCAGACGCTGTAGCCGAGCACGCCAAGGGCCGCGCGGCGCCGGACCAGGAGCCGCCACCCGTGGATCACGGTCAGGCGATCCGCGCCGGCGGACCGAACCGGCTCGACACGCGGCAGGAGAAGAGCGAGCAGGGCGAAGCTCGTCACGGCGCAGATGCCGAGGACAAGGAACGGCGAGCGCCAGCCGTGGCGCCCGATGAGCCAGCCCACCAGCGGGATGCCGATGAGCGAGCTGCCCGCCCAAGCAAACTCGACGAGCCCGATCGCCAGTCCGCGCCGCTCCCAGCTAACCCGCGCGCCGATGAAGGCCTGCACCGCGGGGTCGAAGCAGCTCTTGCCGACTCCGGCCAGCAGCAGCGCCAGCATCAATGTAGCGTAGAGCGGCAGCGCCCCGGCCGCGAGCATGCCGGCGGCCAGGGAGGCCAGGCCCAACAGCATCATGGTCCGCGGCCCCCAGCGATCGGCGAGCGGACCGAGGAGCGGGCTCAGGAGTCCCGTCCCCTGGTTGAGCGCGACCAGCGAGGTCACGCTGGTGAGCGGCACGTCGAGGCCGCGCGCGAGGGCGGGCGCGAACGGATACCCAAAGCGCCGCGCGGTGTTGATGACGAGGCGCGCCAGCGCCGCGGCGGCCAGCTCGACGACCAGCCGCCGCCGCGCCGGCATGCTCCTAGAGGTGCTTCGCCAGGAACTCCATCGTTCGCGTGCGCGCGACCGCCGCGCTGGGCGCGTGATAGGCGCCACGCTCGTCGCAGTTGAAGCCGTGCCCCGCCGTCGCGTAAACGTGAAGCGGCAGCTCGGGGTGCGCGGCGCGGATCTTCGCGTGATGATCCGGAGGGATGGACTGGTCCGTCTCGCCGAAGTGGAACAGGACGGGGCAGCGCGGCTTCTCGGCCGCCGTCTCGGCGACGCCGCCGCCGTAGTAGCTCACGGCGCAGGCGATGCCGTCGATCCGGGTGGCGGCGAGCCAGGCGAGCGTGCCGCCCAGGCAGTAGCCGACGACGCAGACCTTGAGTCCCTCGGCCTTGAGCGACTGGACGGCCGCGCGGATGTCCTTGACCATGTCGTTGATGTCGATCTTGCCCCGGATCTCGCGCCCGCGGTCGATGTCGGCAGGCTGGTAGCCGGACTCGAAGCCGCGCTCGGCGCGATCGAAGATGGCGGGCGCCAGCGCGACGTAGCCGTCCTTGGCGAAGCCGTCGGAGACGTTCCGGATGTGGGAGTTCACGCCGAAGATTTCCTGGATGACCACGACACCGCCCTTGGCCTTGCCCGCGGGCGCCGCGCGGTAGGCGTTAAACGAGTGGCCGTCCTCTGCCTTGAGCTGGACCATCTGACCCATCGCGGGATCCTCCGTGGGCCGCCCTGGGGCGGGCCCGAGTTCAGGGGTGGGAGCCGGATGCGGGCGCCATAGTACCTCAGCCGCGCCGCCGGCGCGCGACCGGTACGCGGGCGAGCTCGTCGTAGAGGTGGACGGCCGCGCGCATGGATTTGACCCAGTCGCCGAGATGCAGGCTCTCGTTTTCCGAGTGCGCGTTGGTCATCGGATCGATGACGCCGGTGAGGAGGCACGGGACGCCTCCCAGCACCTGGGCGAACGGCGCGACGAAGCCGATGGTCCCGCCGGAGCCCATCATGGCCGCCTCGCGACCGAAGCCGGCCTTGAGCGCGCGCCGCGCGGCGTCGAAGGCCGGTCCCTCGGGGTCCGTCGTCCACGGGGGCGTCGCGCCCGTCACCCGCGCGGTCACGCGCGCGCCGTGCGGCCTTTGCCTGTTGAGCCTCCTCGCGAGGAGCTTCCCCGCCTCGCGAGCATTCATCCCGGGCACGATGCGCAGCGACAGCCGCGCGCGGGCGGCCTCGATGATCTGGTTGGAGGAGCCGAGAAACTGCCGGGCCTCGAGCGCGATCACGGTGAGCGCCGGCCGGGTCCAGAGGCGTTCGTAGACCGAGTAGCGCTTCTCGCCGCCGAGCCGCACGCCGGGCAGCATGCCGGCTTCTTTTTTGTACCTGGCTTCGTTGAAGGGAAGCGCGCGGATCCGGCCAAGCTGCGCGGCACTCGGCCTGGCTATCTTCTTGTAGAGGCCGGGCACGTCGAGCGAGCCGTCGTCCTTCGTGAGATCCGCGATCACGCGGCAGAGGATCTGGACCGGGTCGGGGACGGGACCGCCCCAGCCGCCGCTGTGCAGCGGCTGCTTGAGGCACGCGATCTCGACGTCGACCTGGCAGATGCCGCGGAGCTGGTAGGTCAGCGCAGGGATGCCCGTGGCGAAGTTGGCCGTATCGGTCAGCACGATGAAGTCCGCCGACATCTGGTCGCGGTACTCCGTGAGAAAGCGGCCGAGGTTCTCCGAGCCGATCTCCTCCTCGCCTTCCACGATGAACTTGACGTTGCATGGTAGGGTCCCCGCGGCTTCGAGATACGCTCCGACGGCGGCCACGTGGACCATGACGCCGCCCTTGTCGTCGGCGGTGCCGCGCCCGTAGAGCCGCCCGCCGCGCTCGGTCGGCTCGAAGGGTGGCGACAGCCACTTCTCCGGCCTGCCCGGGGGCTGGACGTCGTGATGCCCGTAGAGGAGAAGCGTCGGCGCGCCGGAACGCTTGAGCCACTCGCCGCAGACGTACGGATGCACGCCGGGGATCTCGAGGACGCGGACATTGTCCACGCGCGCGCGGCGGAGGGCCTCAGCGGTTGCCTCGGCCGATCGCCTGACTTCCTCCTTCGGAAAGCCGTTCGCCGACACGCTTGGTATTCGCGACAGCTCGGACAGCTCGCGCGTGAAGTCAGCCACGTGCGCGTCGAGATACTTGAGCGCGTCAGCCGTCATGCCGTCGGCCTTCCTCATGTGCCCTTCCTTTCCTCGTCTCGAAGGTGCCGGTCCGTGGCATTCTTATGCCATGCATGACCTGGCTACGCTCGCCACCGCTCCTGCCGCGCTGCTCGTCAAGGCACGTCAGACCCTCGCCGTCTCCGAGTCCTCGGCGGGCGGCCTGATCTCCGCTGCGCTCCTCGCCATCCCGGGCGCCTCAGCCTACTACCAGGGCGGGGGCGTCATCTACACGCAGGGCGCGCGGCGCACGCTCCTCGGCATCCCCGACGAAGGCGTCAAGGGCATCCGCTCGAGCACCGAAGCCTTCGCGCTCCTGGCCGCCCGCACGATACGCGAGCGCTTCGGCACCACCTGGGGCCTCAGTGAGACCGGCGCCAGCGGACCCACGGGCAACCGCTACGGCGACGCCGCCGGCCACGCCTGCATGGCAGTCGCCGGCCCCGTCGAGCGCGTGATCACGCTCGAGACGGGCAGCGCCGACCGCGAGGCCAATATGTGGGCTTTCACCCGAGCGGCCCTCAATCTCCTGTCGTCGTGTCTCGCGGAGGCGGCAGGCGCTCAGCGGTAGCGCTCCAGGAAGCGCCGGTCTATCCGGTCCTTGAGGCGCCACGCCCACGCGCCCTCGGCGGAGAGACCCCACTTGGACGCCACCGCCCGGCCGTCGCCCAGGTTGAGCAGGGAAAGGAAATCGCGCTGGGGACGGTAGGGCACGAGCGGCCGCCCGGTGAGACGCGCTCTCAGATTGTGGGCGAGTACCGGCCCCTCGCGCACCGCGTACACGCCCGCCTTGGCGAGATCGGGCGCCGTGACGAGGCTCGCGCAGTCGCCCGTAGCGAAGATCTCGTCGTGTCCCACCGCCTGTAGCGTCTCGCGCACCTTGACGAACCCCCGCGCATCCCGCTCGAGCCCCGCGCCGTCGAAGAGCGGCAGGCTCGCCGCCCCCGCGACCCAGGCGAAAACGTCACAGGGCAGAATCTCTCCGCTCTCGAGCATGAGCCGGTCCGCATGGGCCTCGGCCACTCTCATCCCGCACCGGACTACGATCCCGCGGGCACGTGCATTGCGCTCGACCCGGCGCGCCGCCGAATCCGGGTAGCCGGCCAGGACGCGCGGGCCCGCTTCGAGAAGCAGGACCGATGCTTCCCGCAATCCCTCGCGCACGAAACGCGCGCTGAACGCGAAGGCCAGCTCGACGCCGCCCGCCCCCGCCCCCACCACAACGAGCCGGAAGCCCGGGCGTCCCCGTGCGCGCTCGATGAGCATGTCCACCGAGCGCACGAAGTCGGCGATGGGACGAGTCCGGAGCGCGTGCTCCTTGACGCCGGGAAGGTCGAGGCCCGACACGGTCGAGCCCACGTCGAACGATACGGTGTCGTAGGAGACGCTTGCCGCTCCCTCGACGTGGAGCCGCCGCTCGCGCGTGTCGAGCCGTGTCGCCCTCGCGCCCACCCATGCGGCGCCCGCCCGCTGCGCGAGGCCACGCACGTCGATCTCGATCTCGTCGAGCCGGTATTGCCCGGCCACGAAGCCGGGCACCATGCCTGAGTACACGGCGGTGGGGCGGTCCACGAGGACGGTGAGCCGGGCGGCGG
>WNFC01000600.1_pt1 | contig 82970 bp, 78 predicted proteins | sample 5400541 | NCBI WGS metagenome assembly WNFC01 (sample SAMN13153342, study PRJNA577476) | soil metagenome | isolation source: 120 cm saprolite under Douglas fir tree site 2 hole 2 replicate 1 | place: USA:California | collected 2015-04-18
CCCCGGCACCGACGTCGCGGGTGCCGGCGAGGTGGACGCTGAGCCCGGCGAAGGTCGCCACGAACGCCCCGATGGGCAGGAGCGGCAGGAGGTGGGATCCCTCGAGGGGATGCAGCTCTTCGACCCACCCGATCGGGCTCGCCCAGCGGAGCCATCCCAGGCTCGTCCCAGCGTCGGCGACGACCCGGATGAGGTACGCGACCCCGAGCATGCCGCCGCCGAGGCTCGCAGCCCGGCGCCGGGTCGTGGCGAGCTGGCTCGTGAAGGCCCCGACCGCGATGAACATCGCAGCGCCGCAGGTCAGGCTGAGCGCCAGGAACAGGCACCCCCTCGGTGACAGGGCTGGACCGCCCGCCCGTCGGCGACCGCGGCGAGCGAGGTGATGGCCAGCACGACCCCCCATCCGGCGGCCACCCCGGCAAGCCCCTGGGCGGCGGCCCGGCGCCGGGTGGTCCAACCCGCGAGCAGCAGCTCCCACCGCCCGGCCTCCTCCTCCCCTCGCAGCAGGCGGGTCGATGCCAGCAGACCCCAGACGGCGCCGATCAGGGTCAGGGTGACGGTGGTGCGCCAGCTCGCGAAGCCGGCGACGGTGTCGATGTGGCGGGCCGGCCCGATGAGTGCCCGGAGGCCGGCGTTGGACCCGAACGAGCGGGCGAGCTCCTCACGGGCCACCTGGGTCTTGTAGGTGAGGGCGAAGCCCGAGATCGATCCCACGACGTACGCCCCGAAGACGTAGCCCCACACGAGGGCGGAGCGGGCTGCCCTCCGGGCGACGAGCCGGCGCAGCACGGTCGTGGGCGAGCCGGCCACCGCCGGAAGCGCCGGGGTCCCGGTTCGGGTCAGGGTTTCAGCGCTGGGCATGGGCCCGTTCCTGCGGCGCTTCATGGGTCCCGTAGTGGGCCAGGAAGAGCTCTTCCAGGGATGGCTCCCGGCTCAGCAACTCCCGCACCCCCGTGCCCGCCAGGGCCTTGAGCAGCGGCTCCATGGGCCCCTGGACCTGGCAGCGAATGCGGTTCCCCTCCACCACGAGCGACGTGATCCCCGGCACCCCGGACAGGTCGGGCGGCGGCCGGTCGAACACGGCCTCGACCAGCAGGGCCGAGAGGTGGCGCATCTCGGCGAGGGTGCCGATCTCCACCAGCCGCCCGGCTCGGAGGATGGCAACCCGCTCGCAGAGGGCCTCGACCTCGCTGAGGATGTGCGAGGAAAGGAATACCGTCTGGCCGTTCTCCTTGGCTTCGGTGATGCTGTGGCGGAATGCCTGCTCCATGAGGGGGTCGAGGCCGCTGGTTGGCTCATCAAGGATGAGCAGGTCGGGGCGCCCCATGAGCGCCGCAATCAGCACCAATTTCTGGCGGTTGCCTTTGGAATAAGCTCGCACCTTTTTCCTGGGATCGAGTTCGAATCGTTGGATGAGCTCCGCGCGGTAGGAACTGTCCACCCGACCCTGGACATTGCCGAGGAGTTGGAGGGTCTCCTCGCCCGTCAGCGAGGGCCAGAGGGTTGCCTCCCCCGGGCAGTACGCCAGCCGTTTGTGCGCCTCGACGATGTCGCGCTGGCTGTCCAGGCCGAAGATCTCCGAACGCCCCGCCGTGGGCTGGGCGAGGCCCAGCAGCAGCCGGATCGTCGTGGTCTTGCCCGCCCCGTTGGGGCCGAGGTACCCGACAACCTCACCGTGGGCCACCTCGAGCGTGAGGTCCGACACCGCCGTGACGCTCCCGTAGCGCTTGGTCAGACCCTCGGTCCGGATCGCCGGTGCGGTCGCCGTGCCCATGGCCACCTCCTCATATGTTTCAGAATATTCTGAAACAAGTGGGTGCCAGCGCGCAAGGGGGTCGTTCGGAATGCGGGGGCCGGTGGGCTGGGCGCTCCGAAGGGATCAGTCGATGAGGCCCTGCTGCAGTGCGGCGGCCACGGCCTGGGTCCGGTCGCGCAGGCCCATCTTCGTGTAGATGTGCGCGATGTGGGTCTTCACCGTTTGGGTTCCGATGCCGAGTTCCGTCGCGATCTGTTTGGTGCTGCGGCCGTGGGCCATCGCCTGCAGGACCTCGTGCTCGCGGGGTGACAACGTCTTCTGGTCGGCCCGTTCCTGCCGCTCCCGGCCGCTGGCGAGTTCCCGGACCAGGTACTGGGTCATGGCGGGGTGGAGGGCGGCCCTCCCGTCGGCAACGGTCATGACGCCCTCGATGAGCCCCTTGTCGAGCTCGGTTTTCAGGAGGTAACCGCTGGCACCGGCGACCGCCGCCCGCTGCATGTACAGGCTTTCGTCGTGGACCGTGAGGACGAGGCACCGCACCTGCGGGTGGCGGACCCGGATGGTCCGGACCGCCTCGAAGCCGTCGAGTTCGGACATCTCCTTTTCAGGGGGATCGCAGCCTCTGCCGCCGGGCGGCTCGCTTCGTGGGGGCTGCTACTCCCCCCGAACCCCCCAGGTCGACCACCGCAACGTCGGTCTCGACCCGGTCCACGATCTCGAGGAGCTCCCTGCCGGTCCGGGCCTCCGCCACCACCTCGATGTCCGGCGATTGGCCAAGGATGACCCGCAGGCCCATGCGGACCATCGGATGGTCGTCGGCGACGACGACGCGCACCGGGTGATGCACCTGATTTCTCCCCGTGAGGCGTCGCGTGAATTATCACCTCACTCTGGGGGAAAGAGCCATAGTCAGTGGTAGGGATTTTCTTCTAGTTATGTTGAACCCCACGGCCACGGTGGCAGCCGTTTTCTCGCGACCCGCTTGTCACGGTTTGTCGTCGTTGCGTTGCCCCGGCATGGCTCCGGGAGGATGATATTCAGCTACGATATCGGCCACCGATGTCGACGGGGTGTGGGAAATTCCGGCCGGGGACGCCCTGATGACCCCCTGATGACCCCCTCGTGACCCTCAGGACGCCACCCGGGCGCCAGGTCTCCCTGGCGACGATCGCAGCCGAGTGGGCCCGCATCGGCATCACCGGCTTCGGGGGGCCTCCGGCCCACATCACCCTGCTGCGACGGCTCTGTGTCGAGCAGCGTGGATGGCTCTCTCCGGAGGAGTTCGAGGACGGCATCGCCGCCACCAGCCTGCTCCCTGGCCCGGCGTCCACCCAGCTCGCCATCTACTGCGCCTGGCGGCTCCGGGGTGCCTGGGGAGCGCTCCTGGGCGGCTTGGGCTTCATCCTGCCGGGCTTCTTAGTCATTATGGGGCTTTCGGCCGTCTTCCTGGCCGCCCGTCCGCCCCGCCTCGTGGAGGGAGCGGCCGCCGGGGCCGGTTCGGCCGTCCCGGCCGTGGCCATCCACGCTGCGGGGACCCTGCTCCCGGCCAGCCGGCGTCGTGCCGGGAGGTCGGGACGGGTGCGGTGGGTCGGCTACCTTGCCGCGGGGGCGGTTGCGGGCGCCCTGGTCGGACCCTGGCTGGTGGCGGTGCTCGCCGCCTGCGGCCTGGCCGAGGTGCTGCTGACCATGGACCGCCGGCCCCACCAGGGCTTCCTGGTGCTGCCCCTCGCCGCCGGGCCGGGCACCGGGGGCTTGCTGGCCCTGGCCTGGGTGGCGTTCAAGGTCGGCGCCCTGTCGTACGGCGGCGGCTTCGTGATCATCCCGCTCATGCAGCACGACGCCGTCGTCGCCTACCGCTGGATGACGGATTCCCAGTTTCTGGGAGCTGTGGCCCTCGGGCAGCTCACCCCCGGCCCCGTCGTGCTCACGGTGGCTGTCGTCGGGTACGCGGCGGCCGGTATGCCGGGTGCGGCCCTGGCCGCGGCGCTGTCGTTCGCCCCCTCATTCGGGTTCGTCCTGCTGGGAGCGCCGCGGTTCCGGCAACTCCGCCGCAACACCACCATCCACGCGTTCCTCGCCGGGGCCGGGCCGGCCGCGATCGGTGGCATTGCCGGCGCGGCAATCCCGCTCGGTTTGGCCCTGAACCACCTCTGGCAGGCGGGCGTGCTGGCGCTGGCTTCGGTGTGGTTGCTGCCGGCCCGCCGCAGCGTCGTGAGCGGGCTTGCCGGCGCCGCCGTCCTCGGCGCGGTTGGCGCTCTTGCGGGCCTTCCGATCAGCCGCTGAACACCCCAGAATCGGGAGGGTGGCAGCAGTCTGGCCCGCATGGCGGGAAATTTCGCTGCCACCTCAGCGCCGAGTCGGACGTTATAGAGACGTTATAGAGACGTTATAGAGGAGACGTTGTAGAGAAAGGGTACGTGCCGCACAGCCCCGGCACAGGGTTGCACGAGGCATCCAGGGGGTATAGTTAAAGCCGCTATGCCACAAATGTCGCCTTCGGTCTTCCTAGCCCTTGTCGTCGCACTCAGCGGCGGCGCGACGTCCTGCATCCACCGTGCCGCTCGTCCCCTCCCCGCCCGGTCTACCGGGAGTGCCGTGGGGGGACCGGCTGCTGGGGCATGGCCACATGCAGCGGGCCGCGTCGCTGGCCGGCTGGGCTTCGCGACGTCGACGGCCAAACCCCGGGCGCTCCGGGCGGATAGGGCCGCGCCCACCGCGTAGCAAGTAGCTGCAGCACCTGCGGTAGCGGCGCCGGCACCATCCTCACCCCACGCTCCCGGCTCCGCCGTACCCCGTCGTAGCCGGGACGACACTCCACCGGAGCCCACGTGTCCTGGTCCTATCAGAAGGAGTCCACCTGGCGTCAGCTGCCACTCCCGATCCCGGGGGTGGGGCGGCTGGCAGACGTCGCCGCGTCGCTGGCCAGCCTGCCGCTGCTGGGGACGATCCTGGCCCTCCTGGGGCTCCTCGTCCTGGGCGTGGTCATCCTCGCCGCGGTGGTCCTCTTCGTCGTCCTGGGTCCGGTCGCCGTGCCGAAGGAGCTGGCGTCGGCGACCGCCCGCACCACCACGGTGTACGGAGCCGACGGCACCCCGATTGCGCTCTGGCACGGGGCTATCAACCGGCAGCCCGTGAGCCTCGACCAGATCTCGAAGTACCTCCCGCAGGCGGTCGTGGCCGAGGAGGACGCCCGTTACTACTCGAACCCCGGCGTGGACGCCCGCTCCGTCCTGCGGGCCGCGCTGGCGGATCTGCGGTCGGGCAAGGTGGTCGAGGGAGGTTCGACTATCACCCAGCAGTACGTGAAGGTGGCCTACGTCGGCAACAAGCCGTCGCTGAGCAGGAAGATCCTGGAAGCACGCATCGCGCTCGAGATCTCCCGGCACCTCAGCAAGGCCGAGGTCATGAACCGCTACCTCAACACCGTCTACTTCGGCAACGGGGCGTACGGGGCGCAGGCGGCGGCCAAGGCGTACTTCGGGGAGGACGCCTCCGCGCTCACGATTTCCCAGGCGGCCCTCCTGGCCGGGATCATCCAGTCGCCGGACCACGACTCGCCGATCACCAACGCCGCCGCGGCGGAGATCGACCGGCTCCGGGTCATCCGGCGCATGGAGCTGCTCGGCTCCATCTCCCACGCCGAGGCACAGGCGGCGCGCGCCGACAAGCCCACCCTCGTCGCCCCCGTCCCGGACAACCCCCACATGGCCTGGTTCCTCGATGCGCTGCGCACCGAGATGATCCAGCGCTACGGCGCCCAGGCCGTGTACGAGGGCGGGCTGCAGATCCACACCACGTTCGACCCCCGGATCCAGGCGGCGGCCGAGGCCTCGGTGCAGGCGGCCCTCCCCGATCCTCCTGACCCCTATGCTGCAGTTGTCTCGATCGACCCCAACACGGGGTACGTGCGAGCCCTTGTCGGCGGCCGGGAATACGGTCCGGAGAAGTTCAACGTCGCCACGATGGGGAGGCGCCAGCCCGGCTCGGCCTTCAAGCCGTTCGTGCTGGCGACGGCCCTCCAGCAGGGGATCTCGCCGCAGGCGGTGTACCAGGGGCCCTCGCGTCTCTGCCTCAAGGGGTGGACGCCGGGCTGCGTCAGCAACTTTGGCTTCGAGTCCTTCGGCAGCATCAGCCTCACCGACGCCACGGTGCACTCGGTCAACACCGTCTACGCGCAGCTCATCCTCCAGGTGGGTCCCCAGGCCGTGGCCGACGTCGCCGGCAAGATGGGGATCCCGGCGACCGACGGGATCATCCCGGCCCAGGTGAACTGCCGGCCGCTCGGCAGTGACATCTGCCGGACCTTCCTGCCCGCCGTTCCCTCACTGGCCCTCGGCAGCGCCGGCGTGACCCCGCTCGAGATGGCGTCCGCCTACGCCACCCTTGCCGCCGGGGGCGTCTACCGGGCCCCGAAGCTGGCCTCCCAGGTCGCCGACGCGTCGGGCAAGGTCCTCGACGACGGACCGTCCCCGCCGGTGCAGGCCCTGCCCGCGGCGGTCGCCCAGGAGGTGACCACGGTCCTCCAGCAGGTGATCGTGCGGGGCACCGGGACCGCCGCCGCCATCGGGCAGCCCGCCGCAGGGAAGACGGGCACCGCCCAAGACTTCCGGAACGCGTGGTTCGTCGGATACACGCCGACCCTGGCCACGTCGGTGTGGGTCGGGTACAAGGACACGAACCAGCCGCTGCTCAACATCCGGGGCGTGCCGCAGGTCACCGGCGGGACCATCCCGGCCCACATCTGGTCGAACGCCATGAAGGTCTCTCTCGACACAACCCCGCCCGTGACGACCATGACGGCCGGCCCGGCCGACCGGGCTGCCATCAACCAGAAGGCGCCGGCATTCCGCGGGGCGGCCACCGACGACGGCGGGGACGTGACCTCGGTGGAGGTCAGCGTCGACGGCAAGCCCTTCTCCACCGACGGCATGACCTGCGCCGGCTGCCCGGCTCGGAGCGTCACCTGGAGCTACACGTCGCCGGCCCCGCTGCCCGACGGCGTCCACACGTTCGCCGTCCGCTCCTTGGACATCGGTGGCAACTATTCCCCGGTCGTCACCCGGACCGTCACCATCGACACCGTCCCACCGGTGCCCACGGGCGTGGCGGCGACCGGGGGGGCGACGTCGCTGACGCTCACCTTCTCCAAGCCGCTGCTCTGCTCGACGGTGTCCCCGGCCAACCTCTCGGTGCTGGTCCAGGGCAGGTATCCGGGGATCAACGGCGTTGCCTGCCCGGCGACGACGTCGACCGCGGTGGTCATCACGCTCGCCTCGCCGCCCCGAGGCGGCGACCGGGTGGCCGTTTCGGTGAACAACCTGTTCGCGGGCCCGACCGACCTGGCAGGCAACCGGGTGGGCGATCCCCGGACGGTCGAAGCCACCGCCTCCAACGTCGCCCCCGGGATGGCCGTCACCGGCGGGATGGCCGACGGGACCCTGACCGCCATCGCCCAGCCCACCTTCTCCGGGTCGGCCGCCGACCCCGACGGCAACGTCACGTCGGTCGAGGCGAGCGTGGACGGATCGCCCTTTAGCGGGGACGGCATCTCCTGTCAGGGCTGCTACAACGGCGCTCCCGTCGCCGGGCCGGTCTCCTGGACGTGGCGGGCGCCGCAGCGGCTGGACGACGGCCCCCACACCGTCGCCCTGCGGGCCGTCGACAACGCAACTGCCGCATCGGCGCCGGTTACCCGGACCGTGACGATCGACACGGTGCCGCCGAAGCCGACGGCGGTCACGGCCACCGGGGGCAGCCCGTCGTTGAACGTCACGTTCTCCAAGCCCCTGGTGTGCTCGAGCCTCGCCCCCGCCCACTTCCAGGTGGTCGCCCGGGGCCGCTTCCTTGCCGTGACGGGGATCGCCTGCGACGGCCCCACCGCCGCAGGGGTCCGCCTGACGCTGGCCACCCCGCCCCGGGGCGGCGACCAGGTGGTCGTGACGGTCGCTTCGTTCTCCGGCGGCCCTACCGACCTGGCCGGCAACAACGTGGGCGACCCTCGGGTCGTGAGCGTCGCTGCCACCAATGCCGCCCCCGGGCTGTCGGTGACGGGCGGGACACCCGACGGGGCGCTTACCGCGAACGCCCAGCCCACGCTGTCCGGGTCGGCCACCGATCCCGACGGGAACATCAGTTCCGTCCAGGTCAGCGTGGACGGTTCCCCGTTCAGCGGGGCCGGCATCTCCCTCGGTTCTTGTGGGGGCTGCTTCGCCGGGGCGCCCATCGGCGGTCCCGTTTCCTGGGCCTGGCGGTCGCCGCTTCGCCTGGCCGACGGGCCCCACAGCTTCGCCTTCCAGGCCGCGGACAACGCGTCGGCGACGTCCCCGGCCGTCACCCGCACCGTCACGGTCGACACGGTGGCCCCGACGGCCACGGGCCTCCGGTGGGATGGGGGCTCCCCGACGGGGACCGCGACGTTCTCGAAGCCGCTGCTGTGCTCGACCCTCAACCCGCCCGACTTCACGGCCACGCTGGGCGGCCGCCGGGCGCTCGTCACCGGGCTGTCCTGCAGCGGCAGCCGCAGCGACACCATCGCCGTCACGCTCGACACGCCGGCGCGCGGCGGCGACCAGGTGCTCGTCACGGTTGGCGCAGCGGTCACCGACGAGGCCGGCAACCACCTCGCCGGCCGCCTGGTAGGCGCCACCGCCTCCAATGCAGCACCGACGCTGTCGGTCACCGACGCCGTTGCCGAACCGGTGTTCACCTCCGACCCCCGCCCCTCGTTCCAGGGCTCGGCCACCGACCCCGACGGATCCGTCGCCCGGGTCGAGGCGAGGGTCGACGGGGGGTCGTTCAACCCGGCGGGGGTTGACTGCACCGGATGCTCCGGCTCCGGTCCTGGTGCGGCGGCGGCCCCGGTCTCGTGGGCCTACCGGCCGGGACGCCTCGCCGACGGGCCGCACACCCTCGTGCTGCGCTCGGTCGACAACGGCGGCGCCACCTCGGCGGAAGCGACCCAGACCGTCGTCGTCGACTCCTCACCGCCCGCGCTGAAGGCGGCGATAGCGGCGCCGGGCTCCGGCGTCGTCGCCGTGCTCTTCAGCAAGCCCATCGCCTGCTCCAGCGTCAACGTGGGCAACTTCTCGGTGACGGTCGACGGAGCGCCGTCCACGCTGGTCGTGGCGACCTGCGAGGGTGCCACCGATGGGGTCGTGGACCTGGCGCTGACCCAGGCCCCCGCTGCCGGGCAGGTGGTTAAGGTCACCCTGGACCGGCCCGTCCTCGACGACGCAGGCAACCGCGCCGCGGCCCCCGTCACCGTCACGTCGCCACCCAACCTGTCGCCCTCCGACGTGCCCTGAGCAGGTGGCACCTCCCGGCGCAGGGAGGAAGGCGCGAGGCTGTCGCCGGGATGCCTCCACCGTTCGATCAGCTCGAATTCCTCTACACGCCCAGCGCCGACGTGGCTGCGGACGCCCGCTGGTTCACGGAGGTCCTCGGGGGCCGGGTCGTCTTCGCCATCGAAGCGATGGGAGCGCGCGTCGCGATGGTGGAGCTCACGGCGGGACCGCCCCACGTCCTGCTGACGGACCACCTCGAGGGCGACCGCCCCATCTATGTCTACCGGGTGGGAAACCTGGAGGCTGCACTGGCGGAGATGGAGGGACGGGGTTGGGAGAATGTGAGGAGCTTCGAGATTCCCCAGGGGCCGTGCTTTTCGTTCCAGGGCCCCGGCGGCCACCGCGTCGCCCTGTACGAGTCCGTCAGGCCGGGGGTGGTCGATCACTTCGAAGGCCGCCGGGACTTCTGAGGTTCGCACTCGCGGCTGTTTTCCCGTATGGGACTGCGTGTGAGAACGACGGGAGGGGGGTAGGTTGGCTCCCAAGAGAATCCAAGGACGAATCCACGGACCGAGGGGACATGCCCGATACCGGCCGAGCCATCATGCTGGGCATCCGCCATCGCTGCGGGCAGGAGGTTCAGTTCTGGATCCCTGCCGAGCTTGTGGCGACGATCGCCGACCGTCTCAACCAAGCCACCCAGGCTCTCGGTCTCGCCGAGTGGATGGAGGACGAAGGCCTGCTCGAGGGCTTGGACGAGGCGCCCCCGGAGATTCTGGTGGAGCGGCTCCGGAGCGAGCTGGCCCCCCGGGGCATCGGCTTCATCGACGTGGATCGGGACGCCTCCGTTTGCCCCTCCTGCGGCGCCCTGCTCCGCTGGCTCGACATCCTGGCGGACTACGCCCACCGCAGCGCCGGCGGAGCCGCCTGAACGCCGTTCCCCTCCCTCATCCCGACCACCACGGCGCACGGCCCGGAGGAAACCTTCTCGTCCATCGCGCTGCTGATGAAGGCCCAGTAGACCCCGAGGCGGTGGACCCCACTCGAATTGTTTGAGTATAAAGCGCTGCTCTACGCCACTTTATACTCAAAGAAGAGTCAGACCCAACGGGAAACTGGACGATGTCGACCTCGTCGCGGTCACAGGCTTGACCGGTACCGCTGGTATCGTGGGGCCTCGTGCCTGCCGAATCGCTGCTGTCCACTTCCGAGCCCCGCCCTTCTGGGCCTGGCTCGCCGCGTGCCGGGCGCTTCCTCGCCGCGTGCGCCCGGCGACCGGTCGACGCCACCCCGGTGTGGATGATGCGGCAGGCGGGCCGCTCGCTGCCCGCCTACCGGGAGCTCCGGCGGCGCCACGGTCTGGTCGAGATCACACGCCAGCCCGATCTGTGCGCCGAGGTCACCCTCATGCCGATCCGGGTCCTCGATGTCGACGCGGCCATCATGTTCGCCGACATCATGCTGCCCCTCGCCGGCCTCGGCGTCCGGTTCGAGTTGGTTGAAGATCTCGGCCCGGTCGTGGCGGAGCCAATCCGCTCCGCCACGCAGGTGGATGCCATGACCACGCCCAGGGCGTTGGAGTCGGTGCCGACCGTGCTCGAGGCCATCAGGATCGTCCGGCGGGAGCTGGACGGCGTCGTGCCGCTCATCGGGTTCTCGGGGGCACCGTTCACGCTCGCCAGCTACCTGATCGAGGGCAAGCCGAGCCGGGACTTTGCCAGGACCAAGGCCCTGATGTTCACGGACCCCGGCACCTGGCACAAGCTCATGGAGCGGCTCACCGCCATGGTGATCGACTACCTGACCGAGCAACTTGCGGCTGGCATCCAGGCCGTGCAGCTCTTCGATAGCTGGGTCGGCGCCCTGGCCCCGCGGGACTACGCCGAGTACGTGGCGCCCCACACCGCCGCCATCTTCGAAGCCACCGCCGGGTTCGGCATCCCGCGGATCCACTTTGGGACCACCACCGCGACCCTCCTCGAGGCCATGGCCACCCCCGGCGCCGAGGGCATGGGACCCGACGTCGTGGGGGTCGACTGGCGGATCCCCCTCGACGCCGCCTGGGAGCGGATCGGGTGGGACCGGGCCGTCCAGGGCAACCTCGAGCCCGCCGCCCTGCTCGGCCCGCCCGAGATGGTCGTCGAGCGGACCGAGGCCGTGCTGCGGGCCGCGGGCGGCCGGCCGGGCCACATCTTCAACCTCGGCCACGGCGTCCTGCCCGACTCGCCGCTCGACAACCTGAAGCTGCTGGTGGACACGGTGCACGCCTTCGACCCAGGGGAGATCCAGGACCCAGGGGAGATCCAGGGAGGGCGGCGATGACCACCGCCGTGCTCTGCATGGCCTACGGCGGCCCCCGCGCCCTCGACGAGGTGGAGGACTACTACACCGACATCCGGGGCGGCCGGCGGCCCTCGCCGGAGGCGCTGGCCGACCTTCTGCGTCGCTACGAGGCCATCGGGGGCCTGTCGCCGCTCCCCGAGATCACCCGGCGCCAGGCCGAGGCGCTGCAGGTTGCCCTCGACGGGGCAGCTCCCGGCAGGTTCCGCACCTATGTGGGCATGAAGCACTGGCACCCCTTCGTCCGGGAGGCGGTCGACGGCATCGTCGCCGAAGGGCCCAATGAAGTAGGAGAGGTGATCGGGCTCGTGCTCGCCCCCCATTTCTCGAAGATGAGCATCGGCGGCTACGAGCAGCGGCTCCTGGCCGCCCAGGCGGCGACCGGGGCCACGTTCGCCGTGGACATGATCCCGTACTGGTACGACGACCCAGGCTTCGTCACCTTCGCCGCCGAGAACCTGCGCGCCGCCCTCGGGGACTGGGACCCCGCGGACCCCGGCACGCGGGTGTTCTTCTCCGCCCACAGCCTCCCCGAGCGGATCCTGGCGGAGGGCGACCCCTACAAGAAGCAGCTCCTCGAGTCCTCCGGGCTCATCGCCGCCGCGGCCGGCGTCCCGAATTGGGAGTTTGCCTTCCAGAGCCAGAGCCACACCGGGGAGCCGTGGCTCGGCCCGGACGTCCTGACCAGCCTGGAGACGTTCGCGGCTGCGGGCGGCACGCGGGCCGTTGTCGCCCCGATCGGCTTTGTGGCCGACCACCTGGAGGTGCTCTTCGACATCGACGTCGAGTGCGTCGACCAGGCGGCGGAGCTCGGCATCGAGTTGCGCCGAACCGCCTCGCCCAACGACGATCCCAGGTTCATCCAGGTCCTCGCCGGCGTCGTGCTCAAGCGCGCTGCGGGGACCTCCTGACCGCGGGCACCAACCCGACCCTTACTAGAAGGCGCCCAGCCCGTTCGGCGTGCCCATGCCGGTGGTAGCGTCGTAACCGGCGCGGGCTGTGCACAGGAAGGCGGAGGCGGTGCTGTGCCTGCTGGTGCAGCGGCCGTTGCTGCCGCTGGTCACGTCGTTCAGCGAGCTCGAGTGCGAATACATGTACGAGGTAGGGACCGATGAGGTCGTGTTCGACGCGGCGTTGGCGAGGGCGTAGAACGAGGCGATGATGGGGGAGGCGACGCTCGTGCCGCCGAAAACGAACCAGTTGGCCCCGCCAGACGATCCGTAGCTGTCGTAGACGGCGACTCCGGTGTTCGGGTCCGCCACGGCGGCGACATCGCCGACGATCCGGTGCGAGCAGGCGGCTTTGTCCTGCGTGCTGAGGACCGCAGCCTGCCAGGTCTCCTGGCCGATGTAGCCGCTGCAGCCGCTGCCGGTGCCGCTCCACACGGTCTCGCTCCATCCGCGGGCGTTGCCCGCGTGCGAGAGGGAGGTGCCCCCGACCGCGGTCACGTTCTTCGAGACGGCGGGGAACTCAACGCCGTACCCGGAGTCGCCGGCGCTGGCCGTGATGGCGATGCCCGGGTGATTGTTGTAGTAGCTGTCCCCGTACGAGCCCTCGGAGCTGAACTCTCCGCTGGTGCCGTAGCTGTTGGAGATGGCGTTGACGTGCAGGCTCGCGGCGGTGTTCACCGACGTGCCCAGGTCGGTCAGGCTCGTCGAGTTGCCGTCCACCAGCAGGATCCTGCACATCGGGCACACCGCCGAGACCATGTCGAGGTCGAGCGAGATCTCCTGGCCCCATCCGGTGTTGCCGGCGGGCAGCGGCGAGGCGGCCCCAGTCTGGTTGACCTCCTGGAAGCACCCGTTGGCCACGGTGCATGGCGGGAGGCCGAACTGGGCCCGGTAGGCGGCGAGGTCGCTTGCGGCGTTCGGGTTGCGGTAGGCGTCGACGATCGCGACGGTCTGGCCGTTGCCGACCCAGGCCGAACCGGACGCCGGCAGGGTGTAGTTGTAGGCGCTCGCCAGGTCGGAGGGGGCGTACCCGGACGAGTAGGAGACCGTCGCCAGGGGCCGGCCGGAGCCGTCCGTGACGATCTCGGCGTGGCAGCCGGCGGTGCCAGGAGGCGCCACCGGGCACACGGGCCGGTGGCTCAGGCCCCCCTGGGCCTGGCCGGGAGGGCCTTGCGCCGGAGCGGAGCCGGCGAAGGTGAGAACCCCCGCGACGCTGAGCGCGGTAAGGATCAGCAGGGCTTCCAGACGGCGTCGCATGCCATGTCTCCTCGAGTACGTGATCGGGACGTGTGCCTTCACTGATTATCCGGTGCGCAGGGGAATCGGCATATGGGCCGAACGGGTGATTCGGTCTGGTTCTTTGAGGCTACCGCCGACCCCCCCAGCCGGGGGGCGGCGCTGCTGCGGTCCGGGAGCTATCGTGGGGGTGGGGAGGACCAGCGTGGACAAGCTCGAAGACTTTGTTCGTGAGGAGTACCAGCGCCGGGAGGAGGTCGTCCATTCCCACTTCGCTACCGAGGCCCCACGCCTGGCCCGGGCGTGCCACGCGATGGCGGAGCGCTTCGCCCGGGGGGGCCGCATCCTGGCATTCGGCATGGGGGCCGCAGCGACGGACGCCTCGCACATCTCCGTCGAGTTCGTGCACCCCGTCATCGTGGGCAAGCGGGCCCTGCCGGCCATCGCCCTGCCGAACGACGGTCCAACCGCACTCGGCCTGAACGCCGAGGACGGCGCTTCGGCCTTCGCCCGCCAGATCGACGCCCTCGGTGAGCCAGAGGACATCGCCATCGGGCTCTCGCTGTCGCCCGACGACCCCTCCGAGCCGGCTGTCGCCGCCGGGATCAAGCAGGCGGCCGCCAAGGGGATGCAGACCATCGCCCTGACCGGGCCGAGCTCCCAGGCGCCGTCCTGGGGGGCCGACTGGCTGTTCACCTGCACCGACCGCGACCCGTTCGTCGTGCAGGAGGTGCACGAGACCGGCTACCACATGCTCTGGGAACTGGTCCACGTCTTCTTCGAGCACAAGGGCCTCCTCAAGGGTCGCCACGCCGGGCCGGTGCAGGACTCCGGTGCCTCCAGCTTCCTCTACCCCTTCCTCGCGGAGGCGGAGACCAACCTCGACGAGGTCCTGCGGGAGATCCAGGGCTCGATTCTCCAGAAGGCGCAGGACGTGATCGACATCCGGGGCGCGGGGGCCACGGCCGATCCCGCCCACCTGACGGCCGCCGCCCGGGTGCTGTCGGAGCGCTTCGCCGCGGGTGGCAAGGTGCTGGCCTTCGGCAACGGCGGCTCGGCGACCGATGCCCAGGACTTCGTGACCGACCTCATGGCCCCGCCCCGGGGCCTACGCCCGCGTCCGGCCCTCTCGCTCACGAACGAGGAGGCGGTCATCACGGCAGTCGGCAACGACGTCGGCTTCGACAACGTCTACTCCCGCCAGGTCATCGCCTTCGGCAAGCCGGGGGACGTGGCCTTCGCCATCTCGACGTCCGGCGGGTCCCGCAACGTGCTGGCAGCCCTCGAGGAGGCCCGCCGGCGCAAGATGGTCTGCTTCGGCCTCGCCGGCTACGGCGGGGGCCCGATGGTCGCCCGCGGCCTTGTCGACCACGCCATCACCATCGACTTCGAGTACATCCCCCGCATCCAGGAAGCCCAGGCGAGCCAGTACCACATCCTCCGCCGCCTGGTGGAGATGGTCTAAAGGCGCTTCCGCTCCCCGCCGTGGTTCAGGAAGCGGGCGCCTGCATGAGCTTGAAGGTGGCCCCCGTGGGGTCCGAGACCTGGGCCAGGCGGCCGTACGGCGTGTCCTCGGCGGGCTGGGTGATCGTTCCGCCGAGCTCCACCGCCTTGGCCAGGGCGGCATCTGCGTCTTCTGCACGGAAGTAGATCGCCCAGTGCGCCGGGACCCCCTCCGGGAGGAAGCCGGTTGCGTCCATGATGCCGGCGGCCCCACCCTCGCCCTCGCCGAGGGTGGTGTAGCGGAACCCCGGGGTGTCGGCGGCGACGTGGGTGTCCCAGTGGAACACCTGCCGGTAGAACTCGACGGACGCGTCGTAGTCCCGGGTGTGCAGCTCGAACCAAGCGGGCGTTCCGGGCTCGCCCTGGATGTCGAACCCACTGTGCAGTCCGGGCTGCCAGATGCCGACCGCCGCCCCACCCGGGTCCGCCACCATCGCCATGACGCCAAGCTCCATGACGTCCATCGCGGGCAGGATCACCTGGCCGCCGTTGGCGGCCGCGGCGTCGGTCGCCCCCTTGGCGTCGTCGGTGGCGAGGTACACGGACCAGACGTCGGGCATGCCCGACTGGCCGTCGTTGCGCATGCAGCCGGCGACCCTGAGGCCGTCCTTGCTGAAGTTGATGTAGCCGCCGTACTCCTCGCCGGCGTCTTCGGAGGTCCAGCCGAACAGCTCGCCGTAGAAGGACCGGCTCTTGTCGGGGTCGGACGTGAACAGGTCGATCCAGCAGGGGGCACCGACGAGGGATTCACGCTCTGGCACGGGAGGCTCCTTTCGAATGGGCAACCTTGTCACCCACTTAGATGCTCCGGCGCCCCGGAACTCATCGGTGCCGTGCCGGAAATCTCAGTTCCTTCCGAAGGGTGCGCCTAGAGACCGCCATCGTTCCTACGGAGAGTGGCGGGATCGAGGTCAGCCCGCACGGGTGCGAGCACATCGACCACCCTGGTAGGTCACATGCTCAAAAGGTGTGGAAGTTTTGGTACGTATAACAGCCCTTTTCTACCACACCTCTACGCCCCGGAGCCTAGGGCTTTTGGCAGGAAGTCTGGTTCCTCGCCGGCTCGCAAGCCACACCAATGTTGAGCCAAAACGTGCAGAATGAGGGGTTTTGGCTCAACGTTCGGCGGCCGCCCGCCTTCGGCCCCGCTCAGACCCCCGCTTTGGCGGCTGCCAGCTCCTTCACCAGCTCGCCGGTGAACGCCTTGGCGTCGCCGAAGAGCATCATCGTCTTGTCCATGTAGTAGAGGTCGTTGTCGATCCCGGCGAAGCCCGGGCTCATCGAACGCTTGATCACCATCACGGTCGCGGCCTTGTCCACGTCACGACGACGTCGGTCTGGGCGAACTCCGGGTTGATCTCGTCCATCTCGATGAGGCGGTCGTAGGGGATGTCCGCCTCGGCGAGCAGCACGTTCATGTGGCCCGGCATCCGGCCGGCGACGGGGTGGATGGCGAACCTCACGTCGATGCCGGACTTCGTGAGCGAGTCGTACAGCTCCCGCACCTTGTGCTGGGCCTGGGCGACCGCCATGCCGTAGCCCGGCACGATGACCACCCGGGACGCCGCCTCCAGGATCGAGGCCGCCTCCTCCGCCGAGGCGCTGCGGTAGGGGCGTTGCTCCTTGGCCCCCCCGGCCTGCGCCACCTGGCCGAAGCCACCGAACAGGACGTTGGTGAACGAGCGGTTCAGGCCGACAGGCCCGCGTAGGAGTTGAGCAGCGAGATCACCGTCGGCATGTCGGCGCCGCCGATCGGGATGATGAGCAGCACCCCGAACAGGAGCGAGAGCCCGGCCAGGACCGGGAACAGAACGGTCTTCGAGGGATCGGCGACGAGGTAGACGCCGCAGCCGATCGCGATGGCGAAGAGGGTGAGGTTGACGGCGTTCTGGCCCTTGTAGACCATCGGCCGGCTCGGCAGCAGCTCCTGGAGCTTGCCGAACGCCATGAGGCTCCCAGTGAAGGTCAGGTAGCCGAGCAGCACCTCCATGACGAGGGCGCCCATCTCGAAGTGGGTGAGGGGGACGGTGCCGGCCTTGGCGTGCAGGTAGAACTCGGCGGTGCCGACCACGGCTGCGGCGAGGCCGCCGAAGGAGTGGGACAGGGCGGTCCGCTGGGGGACGTCCTTCATCGGCATGAAGATCGCCAGCGGCAGGCCGATCAACGCCCCGATTACGAGGCCGACAATGATCCAGTTGTAGGTCATGCCCTTGGTGAGCAGGGCGCCGAGGATGGCGATGCCCATCCCGATCTCACCGATGGTCACGCCCCGGCGGGCCGTGGTGGGCCTCGACAGCCACTTGAGCGACAGGATGAAGCACGCCGCAGCGATGATGTAGGTGTACTGCTGGAAGGTCTCGATGCTCATGCAGCACCCCCCGTTTTCGCCGGGGCCTTCACGGGCTCACGCTTCTTGAACATCTTCAGCATCCGGTCGGTAATGACGAAACCGCCGACGACGTTGGCGAACGAGGCGGTGATGGCGATCGTGCCCAGCGTCACGGCCAGGTGATCGTGGTAGTGGGTGCCAGTCAGTTCGATCGAGCCGACGAGCGAGATCGCCGAGATGGCGTTGGTCAACGACATCAGCGGCGTGTGCAGCAACGGGCTCACCCGCTTGATGACCTCCAGGCCGATGAACGTCGCCAGCATGAAGATGAAGATGTAGATCGTCAGCGAGTTCGACATCAGGCGTCCTTTCTTCGGGGGGATCGCAGCCTCTAGCGTGCCCTTCCTGATCCTTAGGGGGCTGCTACTCCCCCCGAACCCCCCTGCGCTCCGGGAACGGCAGCGGCGGCGGGCTCGGCGGGGGCGGCGGGCGCTGCCGTCGGGGGCGGCTCCTGGACGGGGTCGGTCAATCCGAGGGCCTGGCGGACCCGGGCGTTGGTCACCTCACCGCCGCGCGCCAGGAGGCTCTCCCGGACGATCTCGTCCTCGGTGTCGATCTTGAGGACTTTCTCCTTGACGTTGTATATGTTCGTGAGGAAGGCGGTGAGGTTCTTGGCGTAGGTCATGCTGGCGTGGACCGGGACGGTCGAGGGGAGGTTCGTCGGCCCGTCGATGGTGACGCCGTTGACGACGACCTCCTCGTCGGGCAACGACTCCTCGACGTTGCCACCCTGGCCCGCAGCCATGTCGATGATGACCGACCCCGGCGACATCCCCTGCACCATCTCGGCGGTCACCAGCACCGGGGCCTTCTTGCCGGGGACCTGCGCCGTGGTGATGACGACGTCGCTGGCGGCGACCACCTTTGCCATCAACTCCCGCTGGCGGCGCAGGAAATCCTCGCTCTGCTCCTTGGCGTAGCCTCCGGTGCCCTGGGCTCCGGCCGTGTCGAGCTCGACCTCGACGAATTTGGCGCCGAGGCTCTCCACCTGCTCCTTGGTCTCGGGCCGCACGTCGAAGGCCTGCACGACGGCGCCGAGGCGCCGGGCGGTGGCGATGGCCTGGAGCCCGGCAACGCCGACGCCGAGCACGAAGACCTTGGCAGGCGGGATGGTCCCCGCGGCGGTGGTCATCATCGGCATCATCTTGGGGAGCAGCCGGGCGGCGCAGATGACCGCCTTGTAGCCGCCGATGTTGGCCTGCGAGGACAGGGCGTCCATGCTCTGGGCACGCGTGATGCGGGGGATGAGTTCCATGGCGAAGAAGGTGACCTTGCGCTTGGCGACCTCGGCCACGGCCTCCGGGTTCGCCAGGGGGTTGGCCAGCCCGATGACCAGCTGGTCGGGCCGGAGGAGATCCAGGTCCGCCGCCCCGGCATCGGGGTTCGCCGGATAGGTGCGGACCTGCAGGACGATGTCCGCCCCGAAGGCGTCTGCCCGGGAGCCGATCTCGGCGCCCTTGTCCCGGTAGGCATCGTCACCGAAGCCGGCTTCCACCCCGGCCCCGCTCTCGACGATGATGCGCAACCCTCCCTTGGTGAGTGCTGCGAGGGCCGGCGGCGTCAGGGCCACCCGACGCTCCCCGGGGAAGGTCTCCCTCGGCACTCCGACCGACAACGACCCCGCATCCGCCATTCAGCCACCCCTCTCCGCGCACGGCCCGCCGGGACGCCCGGGAGGTCGCCGCATGCCAACCCCCGCACCTACCGCGCTGAGCTCATTTCGTCGCCCTCGTTTGGTCAACTCGGCCGTCGGACACACGCTGCACAAGGCTGCGGGCGTGCTCGACCACGTTGTCCGCGGTGAAGCCGAATTCGGCCATCGCCTTGGCGCCCGGCGCCGAGGCGCCGAAGTGGTCGAGGGAGATGCTGGCGCCGTCCTCGCCGATCCAGCGCTCCCAGCCGAAGCTGGAGGCGGACTCGACCGACAGGCGGGCCCGGACTGCGGGTGGGAGGACCTCGTCCCGGTAGCTCGTGGGTTGGGCCGCGAACAGGTCCCACGAGGGCATGCTCACGACGCGGGCCCGGATCGGGAACGGGCCTTCTCCGGCCAGGCGCTGGGCGGCCTCGACGGAGATGGAGACCTCCGACCCGGTGGCGATGATGATGAGGTCGGGGTCGGGGGAGCCGCCGTTGCTGGCGGGTGGCTCGAACAGCGTGTAGGCGCCCTTGGCGAGCCCGGAGGCCGGCGCGAGGACGGAGCGGTCGAGGACGGGGACGTTCTGGCGGGTGAGGACCAGGCCGACCGGCCGCTCGTGCTGGCCAAGGGCGATCCGCCAGGCCTCCATGGCCTCGTTGGCGTCGGCGGGCCGGATCAGCATGAGGTTGGGCATGGCCCGGAGGCTGGCGAGGTGCTCCACGGGCTGGTGGGTCGGGCCGTCCTCGCCCTGGCCGATGGAGTCGTGCGACCAGACGAAGATCGTCGGGGCCTTCATGAGGGCGGCCAGCCGGACGGCCGGGCGCATGTAGTCGGAGAAGATGAGGAAGGTGCCGCCGAAGGGCCGGATGCCGCCGTGCAGTGCCATGCCGTTCATCGCGGCGGCCATCGCGTGCTCACGCACGCCGTAGTGGATGTTGCGGCCCGAGGCGTCCGGGCCCAGCACGCCGCCGCCTTTGATCTCGGTCAGGTTGGAGCCGGTGAGGTCGGCCGAGCCGCCGATCAGCTCGGGGACCCGGGGGGCCAGGGCGTTGATCGCCATGTTGGACGCGGCCCGGGTGGAGACCGACCTCTTGTCGACACCGACGACGGGCAGGTCGGCGTCCCAGCCCTCTGGCAACTTGCCGGCGAGCACGCGCTCGAACTCGGAAGCAAGATCCGGGTACTCCGCCTTGTAGCGCGCGGAGAGCTCCTTCCACGCCGCCTCGGCCTCGGCACCCTTGGGGCCGGCCTGGCGCCAGTGCTCGAGGGCCTCGTCGGGCACGTAGAACGTCTTGTCCGGGTCCCAGCCGAGGCGGATCTTCGCCCCACGGACCTCGTCGGCCCCGAGGGCCTGTCCGTGGGCCAGCGCGGTGTCCTGGCGGGTCGGGGCGCCGTAACCGATGTGGGTGCGCAACACGATGAGCGACGGGCGGGGGTCGGCCTTGGCGGCCTCGATCGCCGCGGCGATCTTCTCGAGCTCGTTGCCGTCGGCGACGTGCTGGACGTGCCAGTCGTACGCCTCGAAGCGCTTGCCGACGTCCTCGGTGAAGGCCAGGTCGGTCGATCCGTCGATCGAGATCTGGTTGGCGTCGTAGAGGTAGATGAGCTTGCCGAGCCGCAGGTGCCCGGCGAGCGACGCCGACTCGTGGGAGACACCCTCCATCATGTCGCCGTCGGAGCAGATGGCGTAGGTCTGGTGGTCGACCACGGGGAACCCGGGCTTGTTGTAGCGGGCGGCGAGCTCACGCTCGGCGATCGCCATCCCGACGCCGGTGGCGAAGCCCTGGCCGAGCGGCCCGGTCGTGGTCTCGACGCCGACGGTGTGGCCGTACTCCGGGTGGCCGGGGGTGAGCGAGCCCCATTGCCGGAACTGCTTGAGGTCGTCGATGGTGAGGCCGTAGCCGGTGAGGTACAGCAGGGAGTAGATGAGCATCGAGGCGTGGCCGGCCGACAGGACGAAGCGATCCCGGTCGGGCCAGTGCGGGTTGGCGGGGTTGTGCTTCAGGAAGCGGTGCCAGAGGACGTACGCCGCCGGCGCGAGGCCCATGGGAGCGCCCGGGTGGCCGGAGTTGGCCTTCTCCACGGCGTCGGCCGCCAGCGTCCGGATCGTGTTGATCGAGAGCAGATCCAGCTCGCTCCCGTAGCTGGGTGGGGAGACAATTTTCTCGAGCGTGGCGGTGTTGTCCATATAGGCTCACTTTCCTCCGGCGATAGCGCTGATCGTGGCCGCCTCGGCCTCGGCGGCCTTGGCGAGGTTGGCGCGGCACTCTGCCACGCAGGCGGCGATCCCGCCAGGATTGCGGAACAGGGCCGAACCGACGACAAACGTGTCGGCCCCGGCGACGCCGGCCGCCCCGATGGTCGATGCGGAGATGCCGCCGTCGACTTCGAGGGGGATGTCCCGGCCTGTGGCATCGATCATCCTTCGTGCTTCGGCGATTTTCGGCTCCATCTCGGCGATGTAGGCCTGCCCGCCGAACCCCGGGTTCACGGTCATGACCAGGAGGTGGTCGATCGATCCCAGGACGTGGCGGATCGCCTCCAGGGGCGTGTGGGGGTTGAGGGCCACGCCGGCCTTGGCCCCCATCCGGCGGATCTCCTGGAGCGTCCGGTGCAGGTGCACGCTGGCTTCGGGGTGGACGATCACGGTCTCGCAACCGGCGTCGACGTACTGCTGGATCCACCGCTCGGGCACCTCGATCATGAGGTGCGCCTCGTAGGGGACCGCCGTGGCACCCCGGCAGGCCTTGATGAACTCAGGGCCGAAGGTGAGGTTGGGCACGAAGTGCCCGTCCATGACGTCCCACTGGATGGCGTCGACGCCGGCGGCGTCGAGGCGCGCGACTTCGTCGTACAGGCGCGCCGGGTCGGCGTTCAACACGGATGGGACGATCCAGGGCGTCCTCACTTGGCGGGAGCATCCTGCCGAAGCTGGTCCTGGACCGCCGCCGCCGCGTCGTCGTGCTCCTGGAGCTTCTTCCAGTCGGCCATGAATCCCTCGAGTCCCCTGTCGGTCAGCGGGTGTTGGACGAGCATCTTGAAGACCTTGAAGGGCATGGTCGCGATGTCGGCCCCGACCCGGGCGGCATCCATCACGTGCACCGGATGGCGCAGGGACGCCGCGAGCACCTTGGTCGTGTACTCCTGCATCCGGAAGATCTCGCAGATCTCCGCGACCAGGGCCAGGCCGTCCCAGGAGATGTCGTCGAGGCGCCCTGCGAACGGGCTGCAGCACGAGGCTCCCGACTTGGCGGCGAGGATCGCCTGGTTGGGCGAGAAGATCAACGTCATGTTGACGTTGATGCCTTCCCCGTGGAGCCGGTGGGTCGCCGCCAGCCCCGCCGGGGTGCACGGGCACTTGACGAGGACATTGGGGGCCCAGGTCGCGTAGACCCGGCCCTCCCTGTACATGCCGTCGGCATCCGAGGAGACGCACTCCATCGAGACGGGGCCGTCGACGATGGAACAGATTTTCTTGATGGCGATCTCGGGATGGGAGTGGCCGGCCTTGGAGATGAGGGTCGGGTTCGTCGTGACCCCGCCCAGCACCCCCCAGCTTGCCGCCTCCTCGATCTCGGAGATCTCTGCCGTGTCGAGTGACAGGATCATGTCCATAGGGATCACCTCGCGTTGAAGTTGGCCGTTGCGTAAAGGTATGCCTTCGAGCCGTGGTCGTGCCATTCCCCGGCAGACTCAGAGTGGGGAGGGAGGCGGCCTCACCCCCTCAGGTGACGGCAGCAGCGCCTGCCCGCCGCTTGGCACCGCCCCCCGGTGGCCCCCCACCGTCGGGTGGGGGGGTGCGCCGGCGACTGGAACGCATCCCGCCGGCGAAACTTGCTAATCTTCACTCGTCACCCCCCTAGGTGACCTGCATCTCCTTGGCACCCTACCCAGGGCGGGGGATTGTTTCCTCTGAATGAGACCCTACCCTGGGAATTGACACCCTAGCTCGGGAGCGACGTATGGCCATGAGCCCACTTGGGCTGCGTAACAAAGGTGCAAATGCCACGACCCGCAGCCGCCGTCCCATCATGCTCGGCGTGGTGGGGGACTCCGCCGCGGGCAAGACCACGCTCACGCGTGGCATCGAGAACATTTTCGGGCAGCACCGCGTCAACTCGATCTGCACCGACGACTACCACCGGTACGACCGTGAGGCTCGCAAGAAGGTCCAGCTCACGCCGCTCAACCCCGAGTGCAACTACATGGACATCATGGAGCAGCACCTCGCGCTGATGGCCATGGGGGAGCCGATCCTGAAGCCGGTGTACAACCACCACCACGGGACCCTGGACGCCCCCGAGCTGTTCGAGCCCTCCGACTACGTGGTGATCGAGGGCCTGCTGGGCTTCTGGACGAAGGGCATGCGGGACTGCTTCGACGTGAAGGTCTACCTCGACCCTCCCGAGGACCTGCGGCGGGCCTGGAAGATCAAGCGGGACTGCACCAAGCGCAACTACACGCCGGACGAGGTCATCGCCGACATGCAGCGCCGGGAGCCGGACTCGAAGGAGTTCATCGAGCCCCAGCGGGAGTACGCCGACATCGTCGTGCGGTTCATCCCGCCCGGGGGCAACCTCGACAGCGACCCGACCAAGTACAACGTCCGCCTCGTGCTCCGGCCCACCCTCCCGCACCCGTACCTCGCGGAGATCGCCGCAGAGACCCGCACGCCGCGCTACGAGCCCATCCGCTTCCACCTGGCCCGTGACCGTGGCAAGCCCGTCGACGTCCTCGAGATCGACGGCCAGGTGCCGCCGGAGGTCTCGGCGGCGGCGGAGGAGATCATCTGGGACAAGATGGCTCACCCCGATGGAGAGCTGAACCGGGAGGCGATCGGCGTGTTCGTCGACGCCAACCAGGAGAAGCGGTCGGAGAGCCTGGCCCTCACCCAGCTGCTGATCGTCTTCCAGCTCGTCGGGGCAGCCTCCGCCGCCTCCCGGTAGGCGGGCAGGGGGGTCCAGGGGGGAGTAGCAGCCCCCGGAGCGAAGCGGAGGGGATGAGCTGCGGATCCCCGCTGGCTCGTGGGACGCTCCGAAGGAGCGGGCCACGAGAGGAAGAAGACGGCTAGGCGTGGCCCACGCCGACGCCACCGAACCAGTTGCTGACGGCCGTCCGGGCGTCGGGCGACGCCAGCAGGTCCAGGAATTGCCGGCAGCTACCGCTCAGGGGGTCGGCCTCGAGGTAGAGGACGTACCAGGACCGCCGCAGCGGGGTGTCCTTCACGGCCAGCTGGCGCAGGGCGCCGGTCGCCAGTTCCGCCGTGACGGCATGCGAGGAGATCAGCGTCACGCCGAGGCCGGCGGCGGCTGCCTGCTTGACGGCGCCGTTGCTCCCCAGCGTCATGGCCGAGGCCACCTGGAAGCCGTGCTTCGCCCAGAACTCCTGGGTCGTCTCCCTGGTGCCCGAGCCCGGTTCCCGCACCAGCCAGGTCTCGCCGGCGAGCAGGGCTGCGTCGATGGAGGTCTCGTTGCTGAAGGGGTGGTCGTGGGGGGCGACCACGATCAGCTCGTTGTCCAGGAACGGCACGCCAAGGATCCCGCGGCCCTCGGGGGGCCGCCCGCCGAACCCGAGGTCCGCCTCCCGGGCCAGGATCCGGTCGAGGACGATCGTGCGGTTGCCGACCTCCATCCGGAGCTGGACGTCGCGGTGGGCCTCCCGGAACACCTTCAGGATGGGCGGAAGGACGTACTCGCCCGCCGTCGTCACGGCAACGAGGTTGAGCGGCGCCGCCTGGCCGGCGGCCTCCCGGGTCCGCCGGACCGCCTGCTCGGACAGGCCCAGGATCTGGGCGGCGTAGCGGGCAAGCTCGGTGCCGGCTGCGGTGAGCCGGATCCCTCGCCCGTCCCGCTCCACGAGGGCCACCTTGAGCTCGTCGCGCAGCGCGGCCAGCGCCGCGGAGACCGACGGCTCCGTGATGAGCAGGGACGCGGCAGCGGCTCGGACCGAACCCTGGCGGGCAACCTCGAGAAATGTCCTGAGCTGGGAGAATGTCATGGCCGTCGTCCCCTGCGCCTCCTCGAAAGGCGTGAATCCATCTTAGGACTCCGTCTAATGGTTTTTGTAGAAAACTAAATTGTAATCTTGCTCTTGCATCCCTATCATGAGGACGTACACGGGGGCAAGCCCCTGGATCCCCTGGGAAATCTCCCGGACAGCCCCACGATGGAGGTGGCGATAGCTATGGCAGGAACCGTAGAGAAGGAACGGCCCCGTTGGCTGGCAGGAGTCATCCCGTACAAGACCATGGGCTACTGGCGGCCCGATTATGAGCCGGAAGACACCGACGTGCTGGCGGCCTTCCGCCTCACCCCGCAGGACATGGTTGACCCGGAAGAGGCGGGAGCCGCCGTCGCCGGCGAGTCCTCCACCGCCACCTGGACCGTGGTGTGGACCGACCGCCTCACCGCCCACGAGAACTACCAGGGCAAATGCTACAAGGTAGTGCCGGTTCCCAACACCAACCCGCCGCAGTACATGGCGTACATCGCCTACAAGCTCGACCTCTTCGAGGAGGGTTCGGTCCCGAACCTGACCTCGTCCATCATCGGCAACGTCTTCGGCTTCAAGGCCCTGAAGGCCCTCCGCCTCGAGGACATGCGCATCCCCACCCAGTACGTGAAGACCTTCCAGGGTCCCCCCCACGGCATCATCAACGAGCGGGAGATGCTGAACAAGTACGGCCGTCCCCTCCTCGGCGCCACCATCAAGCCGAAGCTGGGCCTCTCGCCCCGCAACTATGGCCGGGTGGTCTACGAGGCGCTCCGTGGCGGCCTCGACTTCACCAAGGACGACGAGAACATCAACTCCCAGCCGTTCAACCGCTGGCGTGAGCGCTCCCTCTACTGCATCGAGGCGGTCCGGCGGTCGGAGGAGATGACCGGCGAGATCAAGGGCCACTACATCAACGTCACCGCCGCCACGATGGAGGAGATGTACCGGCGGGCCGAGTTCGCCAAGGAGATCGGCAGCAACATCGTCATGATCGACCTCACCATCGGCTTCACCGCCATGGGTTCGATGTCGAAGTGGGCCCGGGAGAACACCCTGCTGCTCCACCTTCACCGTGCCGGCCACGCCACCTACACCCGCCAGAAGACCCACGGCGTCAACTTCCGGGTGCTCTCCACCTGGTGCCGCCTCATCGGTGTCGACCACATCCACGCCGGCACGGTCGTCGGCAAGCTCGAGGGTGACCCCAAGGCCATCCGCGGCTACTACGACCGGCTGCGGGAGGACTTCAACCCCGTCGACCCCGAGCGCGGCTTCTACTTCGACCAGGACTGGTGCCACATGCCGGGCATCATGCCGGTGGCCTCCGGCGGCATCCACGCCGGCCAGATGCACCAGCTGCTCCACTACCTGGGCGAGGACGTCGTCCTGCAGTTCGGCGGCGGCACCATCGGCCACCCGATGGGCGTCTCAGCCGGTGCTGAGGCGAACCGCCTCGCCGTCGAGGCCATGATCCAGGCCCGCAACGAGGGCCGGGACTACATGAAGGAAGGTCCCGACATCCTGAAGAAGGCCGCCAAGCACTCCGCGGCCCTGGCTTCTGCGCTGGACGTCTGGGGCGACATCACGTTCGATTTCCAGTCGACCGACACCCTCGACACGGTCGAGACCCCGACCGCCAGCCGCTAGAGGCCACTCAGAGAGACAAGGAGCTTCCACCATGCATGTGACGCAGGGCACGTTCTCGTACCTGCCGGCTCTGTCCGAGGACGAGATCAAGGCGCAGATCCAATACGGCATCGACCAGGGCTGGGCCGTGGCCATCGAGTTCACCGACGACATCCACCCCCGCAACGTGTACTGGGAGATGTGGGGCTTCCCGGACTTCGACGCCAAGGATGCCGCGGCCGGCCTCTTCGAGGTCAACCGGTGCCGTGAGGCGTACCCCAGCCACTACATCCGGGTGACGCTGTACAACCCGAAGCTGACCAAGCAGACCACCGGCCTCCAGTTCATCGTGAACCGGCCCACCAACGAGCCTGGCTTTACCCTGAACCGCACCGAGGTCAACGACCGGGTGATCCACTACACCCTGCACCCCTACGCCTCGGAGAAGCCGCACGGCGAGCGGTACCAGGAGGGCGCCTACCCCGACTACCACGGGAACTAGGCCGCCCGGCCCACGGCGCAGCAGGGTATGAAGTAGGCAGCACGCAGGATGTCGAGGGGTCCTCCCAGCCGGGGGGACCCCTCCGGACTCTCAGGCCCACCGTCAGAACATGCAGAGGAGCGCTCAGATGGATGATTCGACCAACGATGGACCCGCCCCAGAGGTGCCCGTCCGTATGGCCACCAAGGGCCTGGGCTGGTCGGGTAGGGAGTCCGGCGACGAGCTCGACCCGCCGGAGGCTGCGCCCACCCCTCGACTGAAGCCCTCGACCAGGAAGCCCCCGGCCCCGCCGATGGGCCCGGGCATGGTGCGACCCGAGTTCGAGCGCTTCGGCGAAGCGGACACCGACGCCGTGTTCGACCTGGCCGGCATCAACGACCCGCTGACCGAGATTCCCGACGACTTCGTCGTCGACGCCAGCAAGCTGTTCACCGACACGAGGATCTTCGAGGTCCTCGACGCCCTCGACCGGGAGCTCGTCGCCCTGGACGTCGTCAAGCGCCGCGTGCGGGAGGTCGCCTCGCTGCTGCTGGTCGACCGGCTGCGCCGGACGCTGAACCTCGAGTCCGAGCAGCCGAGCCTCCACATGTCCTTCACCGGCAACCCGGGGACCGGCAAGACCACGGTGGCCATGAAGATGGGCCAGATCCTTTGGAAGCTGGGGTTCGTGCGCAAGGGCCACATCGTGACCGCCAGCCGGGACGACCTCGTCGGCCAGTACGTCGGCCACACCGCCCCCAAGACGCGGGAGGTCCTGAAGCGCGCGATGGGCGGGGTCCTCTTCATCGACGAGGCCTACAACATGTACCGCCTCGACAACGAGCGGGACTACGGCCAGGAGACGGTCGAGATGCTGTTGCAGGTCATGGAGAACGACCGGCAGGACCTGGTCGTCATCATGGCCGGCTACAAGGACAAGATGGAGCGGTTCTTCGGCGACGTGCCCGGCATCTCGTCGCGCATCGCCCACCACCTCGACTTCCCCGACTACAGCATGGACGAGCTCATGGCCATCGCCCGGCTGATGCTGGCGACGCAGCGCTACCGCTTCGGTCAGGACGCCGACAAGGCGTTCTTCGAGTACATGGAGCTGCGCAAGGGCCAGCCGAACTTCGCCAATGGCCGCAGCGTCCGCAACGCACTCGAGCGTCTCCGCATGCGCCAGGCAATCCGCCTGTTCGAGGCGGCCAACCGCGGCCGCAAGCTGACCAAGGGGGACCTGGTGAAGATCGAGGCCGAGGACATCCTCCAGAGCCGGGTGTTCGAGGGCGGCGTCTTCGACAACTAGAAAGTCGGCCGTCCTGGCAATCCGATGGCTGTCTGACCGCGCCATACGCGGCGAAACAGCCATCGAGGCTCGGGGTCTGGGACATCGGCCTGCTGGCCCCGCATGCCACCACATCTCTATTGCAAACTGCATGCAATAGACCTAGCATGACCGGGCCGTGCATATTCCCGATGGGTACCTGAGCCCCGTCACCTGCGCAGCCCTTTATGCAGCCGACGTGCCGGTGTGGGCGGTCGCCGCGAGGCGGGTCACCAACGTCGTCAAGACCCGGGACGTCCCCCTGCTGGCCATCGGGGCGGCCTTCTGCTTCCTGACGATGATGTTCAACGTCCCCGTCCCGGGCGGCACGACCGCCCACGCCGTGGGGGCCGTGCTCGTGGCGGTGTTGCTCGGGCCCTCGGCGGCGATCATCGCCGTGTCGGCGGCCCTCGCCGTCCAGGCGCTCTTCTTCGGCGACGGGGGGGTGCTCGCCCTCGGGGCCAACGTCTTCAACATGGCGGTGGTCATGACGCTGGTGGGCTACGGGGGCTACCGGCTCCTCGCCCGCGGCAGCAGCCTGACATCGTCCCGGCGGGCGCTGGCGGCGGGCCTCGGGGCCTACGCCGGGCTCAATGCGGCCGCCCTCTCGGCAGCTGTCGAGTTCGGCCTCCAGCCCACGCTCTTCCACGCCGCGGACGGGACGCCCCTCTATGCTCCCTTCCACCTCTCGCAGGCGCTGCCGCCGATGATGCTCGCCCACCTCACGGTCGCCGGCGGGGTGGAACTGGCCATGACGCTGGGCATCGTCGCCTACCTGCAGCGGGCCAACCTCCCGTTGCTGCGGCTCAACCATCCCCACCTGGCGGGACCGGAACTGGCGGTCCCCTCCCGGCGGCGGTCCGGACGGCGCCTGGGGCTGGTGGCGCTGGCGGTCGTGGGAGTCCTGACGCCGCTCGGCCTGCTGGCGGGCGGCGGTGCCTTCGGCGAGGCGAAGCCGGCAGGGCTGGATCTGGCCAAGTACCACCTCACGGCCGTGCCGGCGGGCCTGCGGCACTACGCCGGCATGTGGCACCACGCCCTCCTGGACGGCTACGGCTTCGCCGGGGGCAACCACCCGGTGATCGGGTACCTGGTGTCGGCGGCGGTTGGGGTCGGTGGGATCGCGTTCATCGTCCTCGCGCTGTTCGCGCTGCGGCGCCGGACGCCCTCGGGATCAGGTCCTGACGAGGAAGCCGTATCCGAGCTGGTACCCGGTGGGGTGTCGTCGGGGGTGGGCGCCGTCCCGGCGTGGTTGCTCGCGGAACAGGTGGACCTTCCGCTCTGCGATCTCATGGGCAAGCGGCGGAAGGGCAGCTTCGTGGACAAGACGCTCAACGGGGCAGCCGCCGTCATGCGCCAGGCGATCTTCGCCGAAGAGGTGTCCTCGGGCGAAGGGCTCCTCCAACGGATGGACCCACGGATCAAGCTGGTCTCGGTCGTCGCCCTCCTGGTCGCCGCCGCCCTGGTCCGCCACGTCCCGGTCCTGGTCGCGATGTATCTCGGGACGCTGGTGCTCGCCGCAGCCTCGGGCCTGCCGCTGCGCTTCTTCGTCCGGCGGGTGTGGCTGTTCATCCCGATCTTCACCGGCATCGTCGTCCTGCCGGCCACCCTCTCCATCGTCACGCCCGGCCACGTGCTTCTTCCGCTAGGGCACTGGTGGTTCGGCCACGCGGTGGGCATCACGTCGCAGGGGCTGGTCGCCGGTGGGCTCATCGTCACCCGGGTGGCGGTCTCGATCTCCCTCGTCGTGCTGCTCACGCTGACGACCCCGTGGAACGGGCTGCTCGCCGCCCTGCGGGCGCTGTTCGTGCCGCGGATCTTCGTGGTGGTCCTCGGCATGTGCTACCGCTACATCTTCCACCTGCTGAACGCCGTCACCGACATGTACGCGGCCCGCAAGGCGCGCAGCGGGGGCCGGGCTCGCGGCAGCGACGTCCGGGCGGGCCGTTCGCTGGTTGCGGCGACGGCGGGGGCGTTGTTCGGCAAGGCCAACGCCCTCTCGGAAGAGGTCCACATGGCGATGACCTCCCGGGGCTACACCGGCAACGTGCCGACCCTGAGCCAGCGCCGCCTACATGCGATGGACGTCGCCTGGGGCCTCGCCTGCCTTGTTCTGGCGTTCGCCGCCGTGGGGGGCGACCGTGTCCTCGGACGCTAACGGCCTCCTGCTCAGCCTCGACGGTGTCTCGTACTCGTATCTCGGACGGTTCCCCGCCCTGGACCGGGTGTCGCTCGCCGTGCGCGCCGGCGACAAGGTGGCCCTCCTGGGCGCCAACGGCTGCGGCAAGTCCACCCTGCTGAAGATGGTGGACGGCCTGCTGTTCCCCGACGCGGGCTCCTTCACGGCGTTCGGGGCCGAGGTCACCGAGGACGCGCTCGAGGACGAGCAGTTCAACCGGGCCTTCCGCTCCCGGGTCGGTTTCATCTTCCAGAACTCCGACGCCCAGGTGTTCTCGCCGAGCGTCCGGGAGGAGGTGGCCTTCGGGCCCCTCAACATGGCGATGCCGCCGGCCGAGGTCGAGCAACGGGTCGCGGACACCCTCGACCTGCTCGGCATCGCCGGGCTCGCGGACCGGGCGCCCTACCAGCTCTCCGGCGGCCAGAAGAAACGGGTGGCCATCGCCTCGGTGCTGGTGATGAACCCGCAGGTGCTGCTCTTCGACGAGCCGACCGCCGCCCTCGATCCCAGGACGCAGCAGTGGCTCATCGAGCTCATCGTCGCCTTGAACGAGGCGGGCAAGACCATCGTCCTGGCGACGCACGACCTGGAGACCCTCCACGTCGTAACCGACCGCTGCGTCGTGTTCTCGGAGGACCACCGCATCGTGGCCGAGGGGAGCCCCGGCGACATCCTCGCCGACCGGGACCTGCTGCTCAGGGTCAACCTGATCCACGAGCACACCCACAGCCACGACGCCCGGGAGCACGCCCACGAGCACGGAGCCGACCATCACGCCTGAAAAGCCAGGGGGGGTCCAGGGGGGAGTAGCAGCCCCCCGGAGCGACTGGAAGGTCAAGCCGGGCGGTAGGCCGCCACCCAGTCGATCTGCATGGTGACGTGGGCGGGTGTCGTGGCATCCGGGCAGGGAGTCCACTGGTCACCGCACGTCCCCGCCTGGGCCTGGGCGTCGAGCTCCATCGGGATGGAGGGGACGTTGGGCGAGCTCATCGTCGCCCAGACAGCGCCGTCGAGCGTGAACCTGAGGACGCCCGCCGTCCACTCGACGCCCATCGTGTGCCACTGGCTGAAGTCCGCGGTCACCGATTGCTGCACCTGCGAGTCGTTCGAGCCGTAGTGAAGGGTGGCGGTGCTCTGGCTCCGGTTGCCGCCCCCGTCCTCGGCGAAGTCGATCTCCGGCGGCCAGCCCCCGTTCGAGGGCCACAGCAGCAGGATGCCGGCAACGCCGTTGCCCTTGTCCATCCGGAAGCGCACCAGGTACTTGCCGTACTGCTGGGTCAGGGCCGGGGCACTGGAAACGCCGCCGGAGACCCACCGGTTGCCGAAGGCGGGGTCCTTGTACGTCTGCAGCTCGAGCACGCCGTTGTTGACCACGACGTGGGACGGGTCCCACCAGCCGCCGGGATCGCCGCCCGGCTGCCCGTTGTAGGTGCCCCAGGCCGCCGGGTTGAGCGAGGTGCCACCGAAGTCGTCCGAGAAGGCCATGTTCCAGCCCGGGATGTTGCCCGTGGGCATGGCAACGCCTGAGGGGCTGCCCGGCGCCGGCGTGGGGGTCGGGGACGGGGTTGGCGTCGGGGTCGGGGTGGGCTTAGGCGTCGGCGTCGGCGACGGTGTGGGCGTCGGCGTGGGCGTGGTGCCACCCGGCACCGAGGCGGCGAAGTGGTCGATCTTCCAGCCGAGCCCGTCGTCCCACGACTCGATCCCGGCCCTGCCCGCCGGCAGCGGAGACGAGTCGGTGTAGGTGAGGTTCCACCCGCCGGGCTCCGCGGTCCCGTCCTTCCAGGCCCGCACCGAGATCACGGCGCCAGATCCAGAGGTCACGACCCTGGTCCGCTCCCAGTACGAGGTGCCGTTGACGGCGGCGAAGGCGACGCCGGCAACCCGGGTCTGGGACCCGCCGCTCACCTTCATGATGTTGAGCTCGGGGGTGCCGTTCGGCGAGTCGAGCCCGGCGGCGTAGTAGGTCCCGGTGCCGGAGAACCTCGACACCAGGTGCCCGTTGTCGTTGGCGTAGTCAGCGGAGGTGTAGCGGGCGACGACGTCGGTGTCGGCGGCGGTGTGGGTCCCCAGCGTCGCCCGCACCGTCCCCATGGCGCCGCTGCCCAGCACCCGCCCCTCGTTGCCCGACACCGACAGCACCCCGGCGATGCCCGCCTGGAGGGTCCAGGTGTTGCCGTCCGAGGCGGTGCCCCACCCGGCGGCGGTGCTGCGCCCGGCGAAGCTGTCCTGGGCGAAGACTGCGGCGCTCCCCGGCGGGGTGGGCGACGGCGTCGGCGCGGGAGTCGGCGTCGGCGTGGGAGTCGGCTTGGGGGTCGGGGTCGGCGTCGGCGTGGGAGTCGGCTTGGGGGTCGGCGTCGGCGTCGGGGTCGGGGTCGGCGACCCGAAGAAGGCGCTCATCGGGGTGGCCGCCGCGTCGTTCGAGGTCAGCGGGGCCAGGCCCCATGCCGATTCGATGGTCTTGAGCAGCGAGTAGTGGTTGTAGGCGGTCGAGGTGCGGAAGCCGGCCGGCACGCTCTTGGCAACCACCAGGGTCGCCACCTTGTTCGAGTTCGTGCTGGAGTCGTCCTCGTCCCAGGTGATGAACAGCGCCGAGTTCTGCGACGTGAACGCGGGGGAGCCCAGGATGGCCGGCACGGTGCGCGACAACCAGGTGTCGCCTGTGCCGATCGAGCAGTCATGCATGTTGTTGCAGTTGTTCGGGGAGATCCAGACGTAGTTCGCCGTCGTTGCCGCCGAGGAGATGTCGCTGCCGAAGCCGCTGAAGGGGACGATCTTCCCGCATTCCGACGGGTTCGTCCGGATGTCGTCGAAGTAATAAAAGGGGTTGTGGTGCTGGACGTACAGGCCGTCGCCCGAGTCCCCGGGCGAGCAGAGGGCCGGCATCGACTCCATGTACGCCTTCCACGTCCGCCCCGATGCCTCCACGCGGTCGACGGCGATGTTCGGGGCGGCCTGGAAGCAGTCGTTGCAGTCATCGGTGACGCCCAGCTCGCTGCCGGCCGTCAGCGCCAGGTAGTTCGGCAGGCTGGGGTGAGAGATGGCGGAGTAGTTGGTGGCCGTCCCGTACTTCGCCGCCAGCCCGTTGATGTAGGGCGCCTCCCCCGTGTTGCCCAGGATCGAGGAGGCGGAGGTGTTCTCCATGACGATCGTGAAGATGTGGTCGAAGGCCGGGACCCCGGATGTCGCCGCCGCCCGGGTGGCAAGGGGGGCAAGGCCGGCAGCAAGGAGAAACAGTGACGTCACAAGGGCGCGCCCGCGCTGATGCAGGTTCATGCGATCACTCGATTCGCTCGGTGGATGGGGGACCGTGGTGGTCCCCGCCGGATTCGGCCGCCGCCAGCTCTGGGCCGTCTACTGAATTGATCGGAGACTCGCGGGCATCTCCGCATGCCCTAATGGCGTGACCGTTTTGCCGTCATTTGTGATGGGGCTCTTTTGACTACCGGTCACCACTTTGGGTGATGGGTGGGTGGCCACTCTCAGTGGCAACCCACCTGTGCACATCCCACCCCAGGTGGGGTAGGATGGGGGACATGAAAGGGCAATACCAGCGGTCAGTGGTGAACCGGCTCCGCACCGCCCGGGGCCATCTCGACGCAGTGCTGCGCATGGTGGAGGAGGATGCCTACTGCCCGGACGTGATGAAGCAGCTCTCGGCCGTCCAGGGCCAGCTCGAGCGGGCAAGCCGGATCGTGCTGCGCAACCATCTGGAGACCTGCGTCGCCGCGGCCATGGTGGCCGGCCGCACCGGGGAGATCGTCGACGAACTCATGGAGGCGATGCGCTTCGACCGCGTCACGACCGGCCCGATCGATCCCGACGGTGACGGAGGCGCGCCGCTCACGGCGTGACGCGGGTGGCCGGACCGGAGGGCAAGGCTGCGGACCCGGGCAGGGTCCTGGTCTTCGACGTGGGGGGCATGACCTGCGCCTCCTGCGCGGCCCGCGTCGAGCGCACGCTCCAGCGCCACGAGGGTGTGGCCTCGGCCGGCGTCAACTTCGCCACCGGCCGGGCCACCGTCGAGCTTGACGGCAGCGTGCCGGCCCCCGAGCGCGACCTGATCGGCGCGGTCGGGAGGGCGGGCTACCGGCTCCAGCCCCTCGGGGCACCGTCGAGCGGAGCCGGGCGCGACGCCGAGCTGGCCGAGGAGCAGGCGGCCTGGCTGCGGCGGCTGCTCGTCGCCTGGCCCCTTGCGGCGGCGGTCCTTGTCCTGTCGATGGCCTGGCCGCATGCGACCTGGGCACGGTATGCCTCGGCGGTGCTGGCGACGCCTGTCGTGTACTGGTGCGGCTGGCCCTTCGTGCGCTCGGCCGTGGCCCGTGCCCGCGTCGGCACGGCCAACATGGACACCCTCATCGCCATCGGGACCACCGCCGCGTTCGCGTTCTCCACCTTCGAGTTGCTGCGCGGCGCCCACGACCACGGTGCAACTGCCTTCGGCGGCCACCTCCACTACGACACCGCTGCGCTGATCGTCTCCTTCCTGCTGCTCGGCCGCTTCATCGAGGCGAGGGTGAAGGGCAAGGCCTCCGGTGCGCTCCGGGCGCTGGTGGAGCTGGGAGCCAAGGAGGCGTGCCTCCTTGAGAGAGGCCGGGAGCGGATGGTGCCGATCGAGTCGGTGCGCGTCGGCGACACGCTGCGTATCCGCCCCGGCGAGAAGATCCCCGTCGACGGCGTCGTCGTTGCCGGGATCTCGGCGGTGGACGAATCGATGCTGACGGGCGAGTCCGTCCCGGTCGACAAGGCCATGGGCGACCGGGTGGTCGGAGCGACGGTCAACCAGCAGGGCGTGCTGACCATCGAGGCAGCCGCCGTCGGTGCGGACACGGCGCTGGCGGGGATCGTGCGGCTCGTCGAGCAGGCCCAGGGGTCGAAGGCGCCGATCCAGCGGCTCGCCGACCGCATCGCCGCGGTCTTCGTGCCGATCGTGCTGGTGCTGGCGGCGCTGACCTTCCTCGGTTGGTGGTCAATCGCCGGCGATGCTGCCAACGGCCTGCTGGCCGCGGTGGCGGTGCTCATCGTGGCCTGCCCCTGCGCCCTCGGCCTGGCGACGCCCATGGCGATCATGGTCGGCACCGGGCGGGGCGCCAGCTTGGGGGTGCTGATCAAGGGTGGCGAGGTCCTGGAGCGTTCCCGGGTGGTCGACACCATGGTCATGGACAAGACCGGGACCCTCACCGCCGGCCGGCTCGTCGTGACCGATGTGAGCCCTGCTCCGTACGAGAGCGAGGTCGAGCTCCTCCGTCTGGTCGCGGCGGCCGAGGCGGGCTCGGAGCACCCGGTCGGACAGGCGCTGGCCGCGGCGGGGGCCGGCGACGGGGACAAGCCCAGAGCAGTCGATCGATTCGAAGCCGTGCCGGGCCTGGGTGTGCTGGCCGCGGTCGAGGGCCGGCGGGTGGCGGTCGGCCGTCCCGCCCTCCTCGAACGGGAGGGCTTCGAGGTCGCCGCCGGCCTCGCGGCCCGGGCGGGCGAGTTCGAGGCGGGGGGCCGCACGGTGGTCTTCGCCGGTTGGGACATCGCCGCGCGGGGGCTGATCGCGGTCGCCGACACCCTGAAGCCCGCAGCTCCGGGCGCAGTCGCCGCCTTGCAGGGCATGGGGATCGACGTCGTGATGGTCACCGGGGACAACGAGGCGACTGCGCGGGCCATCGCGGCTCAGGTCGGCATCGGTCGGGTCCTCGCCGGGGTGCTCCCCTCCGGCAAGGCGGCCGAGATCGCCCGCCTCCAGGCGGAGGGCCGTGTGGTGGCGATGGTCGGTGACGGTGTCAACGACGCGCCCGCCCTGGTGCAGGCGGACCTCGGGATCGCCATAGGGACGGGCACCGACGTCGCCATCGAGGCGTCCGACATCACGCTGCTGTCGCCCGACCTCAACGGCGTGGCGACCGCCCTCCAGCTCTCCCGCCGGACGTACGCCACGATCCTGCAGAACCTCGGCTGGGCGTTCGGCTACAACCTGGCGGCCCTGCCGCTGGCAGCCTTCGGGCTGCTGAACCCCATCGTCGCGAGCGCCGCCATGGGGTTCTCGAGCGTGTCCGTCGTGGCCAACAGCCTCCGCCTCTCGCGCTTCCTCAAGGCCCACGCCGGCCCTGGTCGCCGGCCCCAGATGCGGTCGCCCGCCCGGGCACGGGCGAAGCTGCGCCGCGGCGTTGCCGTGGCCTGGCTCACGCCGATCGTGCTCCTCGGTGGCACGGTGCTGGGCCTCGCCGCCCTCCACCGCCCGCCGCCCCCCAGCCGGACGATCGCCGTGGCGATGACCGACGACGCCTACTCGCCGAGCACCATGGCGGTGGCCACCGGCGAGACGGTGCGCTTCGTGTTCCGCAACGGCGGCACCGTGGTCCACGAGGCCCTGATCGGCGACGCAGCCCTCCAGGCCCAGCACAATGCGGCCGCCGGCGGGGGCGCCGCCCATGACCACAGTGGGTTGGCCGTGGTCGATGTCGCCCCGGGGGCGACGGGGCAGATCGTCTACACCTTCGGTCGCCCCGGCACGGTCCTCATCGGGTGCCACCAGCCGGGGCACTACGCCCTCGGGATGCGGGCCGTGATCACCGTCTCGTGAGGCTGGTCCTCATCCCGAGGGTGGCCCAGGCGGGCGGCGGCAGGCTCCGCAGATCCCGGCGAGGGCGAAGTGCCGGCGATCCACGTCGAAGTCGAACTGCACCCGCAGCGCCGCCAGGAAGGGCCCCAGCGTCTCGGGCGACACCTCCACCACCCGGCCGCATCGCTCGCACACCAGGTGCTGGTGGTCGTCGTCGGCGAGGTGGAAGATCGCCGGGCCGTGGGCCAGGTGGGTGTGGTCGATGATGCCCAGTTGCTCGAGGGTGTCGAGGGTCCGGTAGACGGTGGAGACGTCCACCGACGGGAAGCGGCGGTGCACCTCGGCGGCGATGTCCTCGGCCGTGACGTGCGACTCGGCGGCGAAGAAGGCTTCGAGGATGGCCTGCCGGGCCGATGTCCGGCGCATCCCGTTGGCCGCGAGCCGGTCGAGGATGGCGGCCACCCGGGCGTCCGGTGACGTGGCGTTGGTCAAGACAGGTGCCCGCAGGTCGCCATGGTGCACCACTCTACCGGGAGCGATTTCCCCGGGCGTGGAGCCCTTTCCCCATGGTAGGGTGATCGGTATGGCGACGGTGAAGGTGACGGTGACGCTGCCCGAGGAGCAACTGCGGTCCATCCGCGAGCTGGTCACTGCCGGACGCGCCCGCAACGTCTCCGCGTTCGTGCAGCACGCGGTGGGGTTGGCTCTCGACGATGTCGCCGGATGGCAGGAGATCCTCAGCCAGGGGTTGGCCCAGTCGGGCGGTCCCCTCACCGAAGAGGAACGGCGCTGGGCCGACCGGATCCTCGGCGACGCCGGGGCCAGCACCGCGGCGTGAGCCCCGGAGTCATCCTCGACGCCGGGGCTCTCATCGCCCTTGAGCGCAACGAACGCCGCGTGATTGCCCTTCTCGCACGTGCCCAGGAGCGAGGCGCAGGCATAGCGATCCCGGCTCCCGTGCTGGCCCAGGTCATCCGCCGCCCTGCCGGTCAGGTCCGGCTCATGCGGCTCCTCCGTCAACCGGCGACTGCAACCATCGCGCTCGACCGCGTGGAGGCAACACGGGTCGGTGTTCTCCTGGCGGACTCCGGAACCAGCGACCTTGCCGACGCGCACGTCGTCGTCTGTGCCCGTCGGCTTCGACGGCCGGTCGTCACATCCGACCTCGACGACCTCCGCCGCCTCGACCCGGCCATCGAGCTGGTCCCGGTCTGACCGGCTACCCGCACTGGCTCAGGACGCACACTTGGATTTGCTGAAAGCTGGGGGGAATCGCCGTGGTCATCGGCATCGCCACGAAGGGCTGCCCTGAGCGTCGCTCGACCACTGAGGGTGAGCCCCGGCGAGATCATGGCCTGCCCCTGGCCCCCGTGACATCCTGTCGCCCATGGCCCAGCCCGCACCTGACATCCTTGACCGGCTCGCCTGGGCTGAGCAGACCGCCCTCTCGGTCGGGGAGCTGTTGCTCGGCAGCTTCCGCACCGGCGTCGCAGCCGAACGCAAGGAGCGCGGCGTCGTCACCGAGCTCGACCGCCGGGCCGAGGCACTGATCGCCGGCTCGCTCGGCGAGGCGTTCCCCGGCGATGGGCTGCTCGCCGAGGAGGGGACCGGCCGGGAGGCGACGAGTCCCTACCGGTGGGTGGTCGATCCCCTCGACGGGACGACGAACTATGTGGCCGGGCTCCCCATGTTCGCCGTGTCGCTCGGCTGCCTCGACGCGGCGGGCGCGGTGCTTGGCGTCGTCCACGCCCCCGCCCTCGGGGACACCTTCACCACCGTGCGCGGCGGCGGCTTCGACCGGCCGGAAGCATCCGCCGGTGCCGATCTCGGCGCAGCCGTCTTCATCGTCAACAAGGCGTACCACCCGGCCCCACTGCTGTGGTCCGTCGCCGGGGGGCTCATGGCCTCGGTCCGTGCCTTCCGGACCTTCGGCTGCGTCAGCCTGGATCTGGCGCTCGTCGCGGCGGGTCGCGCCGACGGCCTGGTCCTGCTGCCGGCAGACCCCTGGGACGTCGCGGCGGGGATGCTCCTCGTCCGGGAGGCGGGGCTCAGCGCGGGCGATCTCGCGGGGGGCGCCGAGCCCGATGGCCGGCGCGGCATCCTCGCCACCAGCGGCGCGCTCTTCGCCAACGCGGCGGGGCTGCTGCACGTTCCTCCCCTTGCGGGGTGAGGCCGGGGATGGCCCCAACCTCCGCTTGTGCCACCCCGGGGCAGGGTCCACAATTCACTGATGGAAATCGGGCCTCTGGTCACCCAGCGCCTCCTCACGGTCGGTCCGGACCACAACATGCTGGAGACCGCCCGCCTCATGCACGAGCGCAACGTCGGGGCCGCCATCGTGCAGACCGACGAGGGCCACCCCGGCATCATCACCGAGCGGGACGTCCTGCGAGCCACGTCCGAGGGCGCCGATCTCGCCTCGACGCCGGTCAGCGCCTACATGACGACGACACCGGTCTGCGCCACCACGACGTGGGACGTGGTCGTGGCGGCCAAGACCATGCGGCGGGGCGGGTTCCGCCACCTCATCGTGCTCGACGACGGCATCCCCATCGGCATGCTCTCGATCCGTGACCTGGTGGACGCCCTCCTCGAGGACTACGAGCGCAGCCTCCTCCCCTGACCGCGTCGGCTCCCTCGGGAGCAAACCCCCTGTGGTGTATCTTGTTGTCCCCCCGGTCGCGAAAGGTCACGAGGCATGTCGACGGTCGAAGATCACATGAACCCCCACGTCACCACCGCCCGCCCCGACCAGACCCTTGAAGAGGGCGCCCAGCTCATGGTCGAGCGCAAGGTCGGCGCCGCCGTCATCCTCACCCAGGGATCGGTCGTCGGCATCGTCTCCGAACGCGACGTCATGAAGGCAGTCGCCCGAGGCATGGTGCCGTGGAACACCAAGCTCGAGGACCTCATGACCAGGGACCCGCTCTGCGCCAGCCCGTCGATGGACACCCACGAAGCCATCGCCCTGATGCTGGACCACGGGTTCCGCCACCTGCCCGTCGTCGACGGCGACAAGCTCGTCGGGATCGTCAGCGCTCGGCACCTGTTGCGGGCGGTCGATACCCCCGCCACCACCCCCAGCGCCGAGGCCTAGGCCCCCGGCGCCGGGAAAGGCGCCGATGTTCAACCCGACGATGCTACCGTTATCCTCCGCCGAGCCTGCACGGCTTCAGGGGAGATCCGGGTCATGGATGCGAGCGATGCTGAAGCGCTGAACATAGCCCAGGAGGAGAACCGGGCGCTCAACAGGATCATCGAGGTGTTCTCCTCGGGCATCGACCTTGACCGTGTCCTGTTCGCGACGGTCGACCTCGTGCAGGAGACGACCGGTGTGGATGCGTGCTTCCTCCACCTCTACGAACCGGCCGACGGCGGCCGCCTCGTGCTGCGGGCCGCCAGCGAGCCGTACCGCAACGTCATCGGCACGGTGAGCCTGGCGCTCGGCGAGGGAGTGTCGGGGTGGGTCGCCGAGCACCGGGAACCGGTCGTCATCGCCTATAACAAATGGGCGGACGCCCGGTACAAGTACATCCCCTCCCTCGGCGGCGACCGCTACACCTCCATGCTCTCGGTCCCGCTGATCTCGCCCGCCGACCGGCTCATCGGGGTGGTCAACCTCCACACCGAGGAGCACCGGGCCTTCGGGCGGCGCGACATCGACCTGCTCAGCCACGTCGCCTCGCTGCTCGCCACCGCCATCGAGCACGCCTCGCTCTTCCGGGAACTCGAGGACAAGGAGGAGGCCCTCCAGCGGATGGTGAAGCGGACCGTCGCCGCCCAGGAGGAGGAGCGCCGCCGGGTGGCCACCGAGATCCACGACGGCGTGACCCAGCAGCTCATCTCGATCTGGTACCGGGTGCAGGCCTGCGAGCGGCTGCTCGAGCGGGACCTGCCCGCGGCCCGCGCCGAGCTGGAGGAGGCCAAGTCGCTCATCGGGGAGGCGCTGAACGAGGCCCGGTCCGCCATCTACGACCTCCGTCCGGCCACGCTCGACGACCTCGGTCTCGTTCCCGCCATCGAGGCCCTCACCCGCCGGACGTTCGGCCCCGACGTCGAGGTCAACGTCGCCACCGACATCGCCCCCAACCTCCCGATGCACCTCGAGACCGCGCTCTACCGGATCTGCCAGGAGCTGTTGAACAATGTCCGCAAGCACGCGGGGGCGGGCCGGGTCGAGATCAACCTGGAGTCGGGGCGCGAGCAGATCCGCATGATCGTTATCGACGACGGCAAGGGTTTCGACGTCGGCGCCTACCGGAGCCTCCGGCCCGAGACGTCCTTCGGCCTCGCCGGCGTCACCGAACGGGTCGAGATGGTTGGCGGGCGCCTCGAGATCACCTCCGAGCTCGGGAAGGGCACGCGAGCGGAGATCCGGATCCCGCTTGAGCGGGGCATGGCTTCCGAGGGGGTGGCATGAGCGACTCCTCGGGCTACATCGGCTCCGACGGGGGCGACGGCCGGCGCATCCGCGTGCTCATCGTCGACGACCACCAGATGGTGCGGGCCGGACTGCGGGCGATGCTGCGCGACACCAAGGTCGAGATCGTGGGCGAGGCGGCCGACCTCGCCGGGGCGCTCGCCGAGATCGATCGCCACTCGCCGGAGGCGGTCCTGCTCGACGTGCGCCTCCAGGGACAGTCCGGGCTCGAGGCCTGCCGGGTCATCACCCAGAAGCACCCGGGCCTGGCCGTCGTGTTCCTCACCGTGTACGAGGACGAGCAGTACGTCTTCGAGGCGCTCCGGGCGGGGGCGAAGGGCTACATGCTGAAGCGGGCCTCCCCCGAGGACATCGTCCGGGTCCTGGAGGAGGTCGGCAGGGGCGAGACCATCGTCGACCCCGCCCTCACCGGGCAGATCGCCCGCCGCGCCGCCCAGGTCCGCCCGGGTCACATCTGGCCAGGGTCCGAGATGGGGCTCACGCAGCGCGAGAGCGAGGTGCTCCGCACGATAGTCGACGGCCTCAACAACCGCGCGATCGCCGAAGCGCTCGTCATCTCGGAGGACACGGTGAAGACCCACGTGCGGGCGATTTTTCGCAAGTTGGGGGTCACCGACCGCGCCCGGGCGGTTTCAGTTGCGCTGCGAGAGGGCATTTTCAGATAATCCGATGGCCGGCCATTGGCGCGCGGGCGCCTGTGCCCGGCTGCTAGTGTACGAACCATCGCTCACCATCCCCCGGTGGGCGCTTTTCTGGACGGAGGTGGTTGAGTAGTGGCAATTCCCCCCGGGACATACAACCTGGGTCCTCAGAACGGCAAGTTGCTCGTCAAGACCGGCCGCGAGGGTATGGGCGGAAAGATGGGCCACGACCTGGTCATCGAGGTCGGTCGCTGGAGCGCCACGGCGAACGTCGCCGAGGACCCGTCGGCGAGCAGCCTCACCGCGTCGGCCGAGGTCGGCTCGATGGACGTCGTGAGCGGCGAGGGCGGCGTCAAGCCCCTGAGCGACGGCGACAAGGCCGACATCAAGAAAACCATCGTCGACAAGATCCTGGGCAACACCAAGATCGACTTCAAGTCCACGTCGATCAGCGGCGGCGGCTCCAACGCCACGGTGCAGGGTGACCTCACCATCGCCGGCAAGACCGCCCCCGCGCAGTTCCAGCTCCAGGACCTCGGCGGCGGCCGGATCAAGGCGACCGGAACCGTCGTTCAGACGAATTTCGGTGTCAAGCCCTTCAAGGCCTTCATGGGCGCCCTGAAGGTCAAGGACGCTGTGGACATCGAGATCGAGGCGACGGTCCCCGGCGCCTAGCGTCTTTTTCAGCACCGAATCAGCGCGGGCCTGGCCCGCGCTGATTCGCGCTCGGGCCCCGACCGGGCGACGAGGCGCGGGCGCAGCCGGCGCTGCGACCTTGACGAGAGACCTAGACGACGGAGCTAGACGAGGGAATGGCGGGCGAAATCGAGCGAGAGGGCCAGCGTCTCCGCTGGCGAGGGCTCCCGGGAGAACAGCAGGTAGCGGACCTGCATCTTCGCCAGCCGCAGGTTCGGCCCGGGGTGCATGCCACCGAACGGGCCGCGGCGACGGACGCCGAACCAACGGGCGTAGCTCATGGGCATCTCGGTCCGAAACTTGATCTGGCGCTCGTGGAGCCAGCTGACGTACCAGATGAACGAGGCGGCAAAGACGGCGCCGAGGACGATCAGGATCAGGGTGTTCCAGCCGCTGGGGTGGTCCACCAGGCTCGGAGCGAAGAACGCACCGACCGGAGGGAGCACGAGACCGAGACCGAAGAAGGCAAGCTGGGCGTAGCGGGCAGGCTTGGAGCAACGGACCAGGTAAGCGAAGTGGTCCGCAATGTAGTCCGGAAGACCCCCGTGATTTGACATGTCTACATTGTAGGTCGTCTCGTTTGTAATGAAACTAAAGTCGAAGGCACAAATTTGCCGGAAAACCATCCCCCGTCCGGCGGATGCGGTCGATTAGCAGAGTTTGTTCTATTTCGAGGGGCTTTGAGGCGGAAAAAGCCGCGCAGAACTACTCCGTGGCGGACGGCGCGGGTTCGGGCCTGCGGGGCAGGTAGGACTCGATTTCCCACATGACTTCGTCCTTCTTGTGGTAGCCCTCGATGCGGACCACGGGCTCGCCCTTCACGAACAGCACGCAGGTGGGGAGCAGCTCGACGGCGCAGGCGTCGTGAGAGAGCTCGGGGCAGTCGTCTGCGTTGAGGGCCACGACCTTGAGCCGGCCCTCCTGGTCGTTGGCGATGGCTTCGAGCTCGGGTTCCATGAGCGCGCAGGGGCCGCACCAGTCCGCCCAGTTGTCGACCAGGACGGGGATCTCGGAGCGGAGCACCTCCTGGTCCCAGTTCAGGTCGTCCACGATGACGATCTCAGCCATGCCGGTTCACCCTCCTGTCCCTCAAGCTCGACCAGGCCAGGATACCCGCTCGGGACGGCTAGTCAGCGTCCCTCGCCGCCGTCCTCGTCGGCCGGTTGCGAACCCTCGACCTCGGCGATGATCTCGAGGGCCCGAGGGGCGTTTGCACGGTCCACGAGGACGTCGACGACCGGCTGGCCGATGGCCCTGGTGTAGGGACCGGGGGTCCAATGGTCCCCCGAGATCCACACCTCGATGTGGTTCTCCTGCAAGGCGGTGCGGATGAACTCCGCCATCGGGTCGCCAAGCTCGGGCTCGCCTTGCAGCCGGCGAACGACCACGAGGTCCCGGTCTGCCGGCGGCCGGTGATCGTGCCGCCGGCGGGGCGCCAACTCCTCGACGAGGTCGACCTCGTCATCGGGGCACCAGGTGATGCCGTCAACGTACTCAGCCGCGCAGACCGGGCAAAACACACCACGAGTTTACCCGGGAGTTACCAAGCGGTCTACAGGGCCGACCATCGCCGGACCTCGGTGTGCCAGTCCGGGACCGGGCCCGGCAATGGGTCGGGCCCGGGCGTCCGGAGCCCGTCGAGGGCGACCGTCAGGAGGCGCTCGTAGGCGATCGCGTCCCCGGAGGGACGGCGGCTGAACAGCTCGATGAGGTGGTGGACGTCGACGCTGCCCGCGTCCCGCCGGAAGGCGCCGGCCCGCTTGGCTCGCCGCACGAGCCGCTCGACCAGGTCGTGGGCGTGCCCGGCGGTGGCCCTCATGTCGTCGGTGACCGGGATCGTGCCGGCAACCGCCGAAAGCACGCCGGCCCGGAACGCCACACACGCCCTGACGAAGCCTGCGAGAGCCTCCCAGGGGTCCCCGCGCCGCGCCAGCGCCTCTTGCGCCGCACTCACCTGCTGGTCCATCGAGGCCCGGCAGAGGTGCTGGAGCAGCGCCTCCTTGGTGGGGTAGCGGCGGTAGAGGCTGCCCATCCCGACCCCGGCCAGGGCGGCGACCTGGGCCACGGAAGCCTCCGGGCCGTGGGCGGTGAACACCTCCCTGGCGGCGTCGAGGACCGCCCGGTCGTTGCGCCTGGCTTCCGCCTGCCTGCCGCGCTTGCCACTCCGTGGGTCCGCCTGCGCCATTTGACGGAGCATAACACTCCGGTATGCTTACCGGAGAAGAATGCTCCGTTATGACCCGACGCTCCTCGACGCTCCTCGATGATCAAAGGAGGCGACCATGTGGCTGGTCCGGCTCGATGCCTTCGGTGGCCCCGAACAGCTCCACGCCGTCCAGGTGCCCGACCCCGTACCCGGTGACGGGCAGGTCCTCGTGCGGACCGCCGCCGCCGGCATCACGTTCGTCGAGACGCAGGTCCGGGCAGGGCGGCCCCCGTGGCCCGGCCCGCTGCCGGCGCTGCCGCTCGTCCTGGGCAACGGCGTCGAGGGTGAGGTCGTTGCGGCCGGCGCTGGTGTGGACCCGGTGCTGCTCGGGTGCCGCGTCGTGACGGCCACCGGGGGGTCTGGCGGCTATGCCGACCACGTCGTCGTGGACGCCGCGGCCCCCATCGCCGTCCCCGACGGCCTGGGGCTGGGGGAAGCCGTGGCGCTGCTGGCCGACGGCCGCACCGCCCTGGGCATCGTCAGGGCGGCCGCGCTCGGCCCGGGGGAGCGCGTGCTGATCACCGCTGCGGCAGGGGGCGTGGGCAGCCTGCTGGTGCAGCTGTCCAAGGCGGCCGGCGCCCGGGTCGTTGCCGCGGCGGGCGGGGAGCACAAGCTGGCCCTGGCCGGGAAGCTGGGCGCGGACGAGACCGTCGACTACACCCGGCCAGGGTGGGCAGATGCGCTGGACCCCGTGGACGTGGGCTTCGACGCTGTCGGGGGCACCGTGGCCACCGACCTGCTCGGAGCGATGGCCCCCGGCGGCCGGGTCCTGGTCTACGGCGGAGCCGGGGGCCCCATGACCAGCAGCGACGCGGTCGTCGCCCGGGGGCTCACCCTCATCCCCGGGCATCTCGTGGTCCGCTCACCCGAGGACAACCGCGCGCTCGTGGAGCGGGCCCTGGCCAAGGCCGCCGCCGGGAGCCTCCGTCCGGTGATCGGGCAACGGTTCCCCCTCACCGACGCGGCAGGCGCCCACCGGGCCATCGAGGCCCGCAGGACCGTCGGCAAGACCATCCTCATCCCCGGTGGGGCCGGCGGGCCAGGGGGGTCCAGGGGGGAGTAGCCGCCCGGCGGAGCGCAGCGGAGCCGGACCAGCTGCGAATCCCCACCGGGTCGTCGAACACTCCGAAGGAGTGGGCGACGACTGGAGAAGGAATATGTAGGGCGGCGGTGTTGTTTTGAGTATCAGTTACGCTGCCGGATGACGGCCTGACGCTGCGGAGGTGGATGCCATGATCGATGTGCTGAACGGGGTTGAGGAGTGGTTGGAGGAGGGCAAGAAGGTGGCGTTGGTGACGCTCATCGCCACCGAGCGGTCCGCCCCGCGTGACCCGGGTGCCGCGTTCGCCGTCAACGAGGACGGCAGGGTCCTCGGCTCGATCTCGGGTGGTTGCGTCGAGCCCGCCGCCATCAGTGAGGCGATGAACGTCATCGAGACCGGCGTACCCCAGCGCATGACCTACGGCATCACCGACGAGGACGCCTGCGCGGTCGGCCTCACCTGTGGCGGCACCGTCCACCTGATGATCGAACGCGTGGACTGGTAATGGGAGACCTCTTCAAGGCAATCGCCCACTCAATCCGCGAGAAGGAACCGGTCGCCGTCGTCACGGAGGTCCAGGGCCCAAACCCTGGGGCCAAGATGCTGGTCGGCGACGACACCGCCCTCGGCTCCCTCGGCGACGAGAAGCTCGACGCCGCCGTCATCGAGAACGCCCGGGGCATGATCGACATGGCCCAGACCGGGACCCGCACCTACGGCCCCCAGGGCCAGGGCAACTCCGAGGAGGTGGAGGTCTTCATCCAGGCCTTCTCGCAGCCCCCGGACCTGTTCGTGCTCGGAGCGGTCAACCTCGCCAACGCCGTGGTGCGCCTGGGCAAGTTCCTCGGCTACCGAGTGACGGTGGTCGACGCCCGTAAGATCTTCGCCAACGCCGAGCGCTTCCCCGAGGCCGACGAGATTGTGGTGCAGTGGCCGAACGAGTTCCTCGAGACCGCCCCGATCAGCCGCCGCACGGCCATCGTCATCCTGACCCACGACCCAAAGTTCGACATCCCGATCCTCGAGTTCGCCTTGAAGTCGCCGGTGGGCTACCTGGGGGCCATGGGGAGCCGGCGCACCCATGAGAAGCGCAAGGCGAACCTGCGGGAGATCGGTGTCTCCGAGGAGGACATGGAGCGCATCCACGCGCCCCTCGGCCTGGATCTGGGGGCTCGGACACCCGAGGAGACCGCCGTGTCGATCATGGCCCAGATCATCGCCCTGCGAACCGGCCGTTCCGGTGGCCACCTGCACGAGGCCTCAGGTCGCATCCACGCCTGAACCGGGTAGGGTTCGGGTGTGCCTTCGTGCCTGTTCTGCCAGATCGTCGCCGGTGACATCGACGCGGACGTCGTCCGTGTCGGTGAGCGGACGCTGGCGTTCCGCGACATCCGCCCCCAGGCCCCCGTCCACGTCCTGATCATCCCGAAGGAGCACCTCGACAGCGTCGCCGATCTGACGTACGACCACGCCGACATGCTGGTGGAGGTCGCCCAGATGGCCAAGTGGCTGGCCGTGGCAGACGGCGTCGCCGACACCGGGTACCGCGTGGTGACCAACGTCGGGGCGGACGGGGGCCAGACCGTCGGCCACCTGCACTTCCATGTGCTGGGGGGCCGCCAGATGACCTGGCCACCGGGCTAGTGCCAATACCGTTTACTTAACCGGGATCGTCCGGGACGTCCGAGGCTCAGGATGAGGGCGGCCCCCCAGCCGACCCCTGATCGAGGTTACGTCTGGCAGGAAACAGCCAGCAATGAGCCTGTTGCAAATCACTCGGGCGACCGTCCCCACCCACTCGGCACCGTTTTTTCAAGGGAGTGGTGCCGGGCGTGGGCGCAACGTTCACCATCCCGCTTCGTTCTCACGGAGCGTGGTCTTCCAGGCTTCAGAGCGCCCACCCTAAGACCGAATCGTCCAGTTTCCGATGGGCCTGACTCTATCTTTGAGTATGGAATGGCGTAGAGCGCCGCTTTGTACTCAAAGAATGCCAGCAGGTCGTCGCTCAGGCCGGGAAGCCACCACGCACAGTGGCGACGTCCGGGAATCAGTCAACGTGCCTCACCAACCCACCCCTCGACCATGTTCTGCAACGGGTTCCAACGGACGCCAAAAGTGCCGTCTGCCACATGAACGGCATTGGGGCTAGTCCGGGCACCACCCGGCGAGCCTGGCGAGCCGTCGCTCGAGCGTCACCACGTTCTGTAGTCCCCCGTAGCTGGCGCGCGGGTTCCGGCCCATCACACTTCGAAGTCCTCTCCACCGGAGCTCGGCCCGGGCGGCCGCCCGGCGACAAAACGCTCGAAATCCTCTGGTGGTAGCCTGGCACATGAGTTCAATCCGCTTCATCGATGCCCTGCTCGGCGGCGAGCGGTCCTCGCCCGAGTCGGCGGGCCTGCCCGTCGACGCCGAGGCCCTCGACGCCTACTCGGTCGCCGTCATCTCCGTCGCCGAACTGCTCATTCCCTCCGTGGCGAGCCTCAAGGTCAGCCGGCGCACCCGCAGCGGGCGCGAGGCGGAGGGGGCGGGCTCGGGCGTCGTCATCACGCCGGACGGGTTCCTCATCACCTCGGCCCACGTGATCGCCGGGGCGGGGAAGGGGAGCGCCTCGTTCACCGACGGCCGGGAGATCGATTTCGATATCATCGGGGCCGACCCGCTGTCGGACCTCGCCGTCGTGCGTGTGGGGGCTTCCGACCTGCCGGCGGCCACTCTCGGCGACGCCGACGGCCTGCGCGTCGGCCAGTTGGTCGTCGCCATCGGCAACCCGCTCGGGTTCTCCGGCTCGGTGACGGCGGGGGTCGTCAGCGCCCTCGGACGGTCCTTCCCGACCAGGGAGGGCGCGGCGACGCGCCTCGTCGAGAACGTGATCCAGACCGATGCCGCCCTCAACCCCGGCAACTCCGGCGGGGCCCTCTCCGACGGTCGGGGCAGGGTCGTCGGGATCAACACGGCGGTCGCCGGCGTGGGCCTGGGGCTCGCCGTGCCGATCAACGCCACCACCCGCCGCATCATCGTGGCGCTCATGAGCGAGGGCCGCTTCCACCGGGCCTACCTCGGCGTCGCCGTCGGCCCCCGCCCGCTGCCGCCGCGGCTCGCTGCCGAGATCGGCCGCCGCTCGGGGGTGGAGGTCGTCGAGGTCTTCGATGGTGCGCCGGCGGCCAAGGCGGGCATCCGGCCCGAGGACCTGATCCTCGACATCGACGGCTCGCCGATCCGGACGGCCGGCGACCTGCAGCGGGTCATGGTCGGCGACATCATCGGCCGGAGTGTCGCCGTCAAGATCTACCGCAACGGCCAGATGCAGACCGTGTCCGTCATTCCGGTGAAGTTGGAAGTGTGAGCGACACCGACCAGGCAATCGCAGCCCGGTTGCTCGAAGGCGGTGTGGCCGGCCCGCACCGCTCCCACCCCAAGGATGACAACGTCCTCAAGGCCAGCCAGCTCGCCGGCGGCGATCCGGACGCCACGTTCGGGATGCCCGATGTGGCCAGCGCCACCACGGAGGAGGGCCTCGGCGCCGTCGCTGCGGTCACGGGCGCTCGGGAGCCCGGTGAGGCCTACATCGACCCGGCGACGACGATCGCCGGGGTGCGGGCGGCCGCTGCCCGGCTGCGGGAGGCCTGCCGCGAGGGTGCCTCGATCATCGTCGCCAGCGGCCACCCCGGGCCCCTCCACAGCCACCACGCCCGCCTGGTCGAGGCGATCACGGCGGCGGGGGGCAAGGTGGTCCGGCCCCTCGACGAGACCACCGTGACATTGTTCGGCGCACCCCGCATCTACCGGTACCTGCAGGGCGTCGGGGCCGTCACCGACGGTGTCCGGGGCCTCCACACGCATTCCCCCGTCCCGATGGAGCGGATCCTCGAGGCCGGGGAGGTGCCGGACCTGGTCTTCGCCGACCACGGGTTCGCGGGGGCTGCGGTCGCCCGAGGCATCCCGGCCATCGCGGTCATGGACACGAACGACACGGCCCTCGCCGTCGCCCGCGCCCGCGGCAGGGACCTCACGCTCATCCCGCTGGACGACGGCCGGCGCCCGGATGCGTACGATGTCATTGCGGAGATGTTCCAGTGGGAGTTGGCGCAAGGGCGGTAGGGATGGCACAGAAGCTCGATCGGGCGGAGTTCGGCCCCAACACCTGGCTCATCGACGAGATGCACCGCGCCTACGTCGACAACCCGGACTCGGTGGGGGAGGCATGGCGCGAGTTCTTCGCGGACTACCAGCCCCGGACCCCGCTGCGCCAGGCCGCCGCCCCCACCGCGACGCCGCCCCCACCGGCGCCGCCACCGGTGCTGACGCCGCTGCCGCCCGACCTCATCCCCATGGGAGCGGAAGGGACCGACGGCGAATCGCCCACCGAGGCCCTGGCGCTCCGGGGGCCTGCCGCCGTGCAGGTGGACCGCATGGAGGAGAGCCTGGGGGTGCCAACCGCGACATCGATCCGGACGGTGCCGGCCCGCCTGCTCGAGGTCAACCGGACGGTCCTCAACGCCTACCTCCAGCGCACCGGCGGGGGGAAGGTGAGCTTCACCCACCTGATCGGCTGGGCGGTGGCGAGAGCCCTGGCCGACGTGCCGGCCATGAACTCGGTCTACAAGGCCATCGACGGCAAGCCGCACATGCTGCGCAGCCCGCACGTCAACCTCGGCCTGGCCGTCGACGTGAGGAAGGCCGACGGGACCCGGGCCCTCATGGTGCCCAACATCCGGGGGGCCGAGTCCCTCGACTTCGCCGAGTTCTTCGCCGCCTACGAGGACCTGATCCGAAAGGTCACCGCCCGGAGCCTGCGCCCCGACGACTTCGCCGGGACGACGGTCACGATCACCAACCCCGGCACGATCGGCACCATGGCCTCGGTGCCGAGGCTCATGGCCGGGCAGGCCGCGATCATCGGGGTGGGCGCGATCGACTACCCGGCGGAGTTCGCAGGGGCGGACGAGGGTGCCCTGGCCGAGCTCGGTGTCGGCAAGGTGCTCACCCTCACCAGCACCTACGACCACCGGGTCATCCAGGGTGCCGAGAGCGGCGAGTTCCTGCGGCGCGTCCAGGGGTTCCTGGTGGGGGACAACGGGTTCTACGAGGACGTCTTCCGCAGCATGGGGGCGCCCTACGTGCCGGTGGCGTGGCGCCGCGACGTCAACCCCCCCGCCGATTCGCTGGAGGCCCGCGCCAAGCACGGCCGGGTGCGGTCGCTCATCAACATGTACCGGGTCCGGGGTCACCTCATGGCCGACCTCGACCCCCTCGCCGCCAAGCCTCCCGAGATGCACCCCGAGCTCGACCCCGCCACGTACGGGTTCACCATCTGGGACCTGGACCGGCGGTTCCTCGCGGCCGGCCTGGCCGGGAAGGACGAGCTCACGCTCAACGAGATCCTGACCATCCTGCTCGACGCCTACTGCCGGCGCTCCAGCCCCGAGTACATGCACACGCAGGAGCCGGCCCAGAAGCAGTGGATCCAGGAACACGTCGAAGGAGTCAACCCGGTCCCCGACCCCGGCGACATGCGCCACATCCTCGAGGAGCTCTCCGAGGCCGAGGCCTTCGAGCGCTTCATGCACACGAAGTACGTGGGCCACAAGCGCTTCTCGCTCGAGGGGGCGGAGTCGCTGATCCCGATGCTCGACGCCATCCTCGACGACGCCGCCGACGCCGGGCTGACCGAGAGCGTCATCGGCATGAGCCACCGGGGCCGCCTGAACGTCCTCGCCAACATCGTCGGGAAGAGCTACGGCCAGATCTTCCGTGAGTTCGAGGGCGACATCGACCCGGCTGCGGCCCACGGCTCCGGGGACGTCCAATACCACACCGGTGCGGCCGGCGAGCACGCTTCCCGGGGGGGAAACCGCATCGGCGTCACAGTGGCCCCCAACCCCAGCCATCTCGAGTCGGTCGACCCCGTCGTCGAGGGGATGGTGCGGGCCAAGCTCGACCTTCTCGACCGCGTGCGGGAGGCGCCCGTGCTGCCGCTGCTCATCCACGGGGACGCCGCCTTCGCCGGGCAGGGCGTCGTCGCCGAGACGCTGGCGCTGTCCAAGCTCAAGGGGTACTGGACCGGCGGGACCGTCCACATCATCGTCAACAACCAACTGGGCTTCACCACCGGGCCGACCTTCGGGCGCTCCAGCCAGTACGCCAGCGACGTGGCGAAGATGATCCAGGCACCCGTGTTCCATGTGAACGGCGACGACCCCGAGGCGTGTGTCCGCATGGCTCGCCTCGCCTTCGACTATCGCCAGACCTTCCACCGTGACGTCGTCATCGACATGTGGTGCTACCGGCGCTGGGGCCACAACGAGGCAGACGACCCCGCCTTCACCCAGCCCCTCATGTACCGGGCGATCGAGGCCCGCCGCTCCGTGCGCAAGCTCTACACCGAGTCGCTCGTCAACCGCGGGGACCTCAGCCTCTCGGAGGCCGAGCAGTTCCTCGAGGGCTTCCGCAGCCGGCTCCAGCAGGCATTCGACGAGACCCGGGGGGGCCAGACGCCGCCCAAGATCGAGTGGCGGCGCCCGGCGCCCCTGTCGCCCGTGCCCGTGCCGACCGGCGTCGGGCGCGAGGTGCTGGACCGGGTGCCGCCGGGGGACGTTCAGCCAGCGCCACGCCGTGCTCGTCGACCAGACGACCGCCGCCGAGCACGTACCGCTCCTCACCCTCGCCGGCGGCTTCGACGGCGGGCAGCCCGACAGCCCGGCTCGCCTCTTCGTCTACGACAGCCCCCTGTCGGAGATGGCGGCCCTGGGCTTCGAGTACGGCTATGCCGTGGCCAACCCCAAGGCCCTCGTCGCCTGGGAGGCCCAGTTCGGCGACTTCGCCGACGGGGCACAGGTGCTCATCGACACCTACCTGTCGTCCGCCGAGGACAAGTGGGGTCAGGGCAGCGGGCTTGTCCTGCTCCTGCCGCACGGCTACGAGGGCCAGGGGCCGGACCACTCCAGCGCCCGGCTAGAACGCTTCCTCCAGCTTGCGGCCGAGGACAACATGCAGGTCGTCGTCCCGTCGACGCCCGCCCAGTACTTCCACCTCCTGCGCCGCCAGGCCCTCCGGTCGCAAGGCAAGCCGCTCGTGGTGATGACGCCGAAGTCGTTGCTGCGGCTCGGGACGGCCCGATCGAAGGCCGACGAGTTCACGGGCGGCTCGTTCGCCGAGGTCGTCGGCGACCCAGCCCCGCCCGCCGGGGGCGCCAACCGCCTCATCTTCACCCAGGGCAAGATGTTCTACGACGTGGAGAAAGCCCGGCACGAGCGCAAGGCCCCCGTGGCCATCGTTCGTATCGAGCAGCTCTACCCCTTCCCGGCCGAGGCCGCCCGCCGGCAACTCGAGACCTATGCGGGCGCCGAGCCGGTGTGGGTCCAGGAGGAGCCGGCGAACATGGGGGCCTGGCGGTTCCTGCAGTGCACCGTCAAGGACCGCCTCGGCGTGGACCTGACCTGCGTGGCCCGTGAGGAGAGCGCCAGCCCCGCCACCGGGAGCCTCCAGGTCCACACCCGGGAGCAGGCGGCGCTGATCGACCGGGCGCTGGGGGCCTAGGGGGCTTCAGGGGAGAGTAGCAGCCCCCGGAGCGGAGCGGAGGGGATGAGCTGCGAATCCCCCTGGCTCGTGGGACGCTCCGAAGGAGCGGGCCACGAGAGGAAAGCTAGGGGGGTCCAGGGGGGAGTAGCAGCCCCCGGAGCGGAGCGGAGGGGATGAGCTGCGAATCCCCCTGGCTCGTGGGACGAAGGAGCGGGCCACGAGAGGAAAGCTAGCTAGGGGGCGACGCCGAGGCGCCCCGCGATGCCGGTCGCCCGGTTGTTGATCCAGCTCGCCTGGTCCGGGTCGCACACCCGGACGTGCGCCGCCACCTCGCGGCCCACGGTGACGAGGCCCGGCGTGTCTGTGCTGCCCTCGAAGGTGAGGGGGCCGTCGAACGGCGCCGCCTCGATCATGGTGAGGACGGTGCCGGGGCGGATGCCGATCTGGTCGAGGTAGGCGAGCAGTTCCTCGGAGATCTCCGAGATCTGGGCGACCGCAGCCTTCTCGCCCGCCCGGAGGGCCTCGAGGGGCCGCAGTTCCCTGCGGTCGACGGGGCAGATGGGGTGGCCGTGGGGGCAGTACTCGGGATAGCCGAGGGCGGCGGCCAGGTGCTCCTCCACCCGGCTCGAGATGGCGTGCTCCAGGCGGTGTGCCTCCCGGTGCACCTCGTGCCAGGGCATGCCGAGCACGTCGGTCAGGAGGCGCTCGACGAGGCGGTGACGGCGCAGCACCATGTGGGCGAGCGGTCGCCCGTGGGCGGTGAGGTGGATGGCCCCGTCCTTCTCCCGCTCGAGGTAGTTCTCTTCTGCCAACCGCTTCAGCATCTCGCTGGCGGACGGGAGCGACACGCCGAGGGTCTGGGCAAGGACCGTGGCCGTACAGCGCTGGCCGCCCTCCTCGAGGCGCTTGATCTGCTGGAGATAGTCCTCGACCCCTCGCACCCCTCCATGATAGGGCCCGCCGGTTGCCGGCCGGTGGGCGACCCTTCGGCAGGCGGCTGGTAATGTTGAGAGGGAAGCTCGAATGTGGCTTCGCCGCCGACATGGGGGACATATGACGGAAGCGCCACGAAGGACCGTTGACCGGATCTTCGATCCCACCTACGTCGAGAACCTCACGACCGTTCCGATCGAAGAACTGCGCAAGAAGAAGTCCGAGTGCGAGGCCCTGGAGGCCGAGGTGTCCTACGCCCGCCGCCTCATCCAGGGCAAGCTCGACATCCTGCGCCACGGCGTCGAGCGCGTGGCCGGGGGCGACAAGTTGGAGGTCAACGAGATGGTCGAGGACCTCCCCGGCATCCTCGCCGAGGGTGTGGGCGGCTCCGGCTCACGGCTCACCAGGATCATGGCACCGGCCAACACCGAGACGCAGCGCCGGGAGGTGGAGCGGCTGGCATCGTCGGCCGACCTCACCCGGCTCGAGGAGCTATCTCCCGCAGAGCTCCAGGAGAGCGTGGAGAACCTGAGCGAGGCCGAGAAGGAGGCGTCGCAGCGCCGCCGCAGGATTCAGATCGTGATGGACCAGGTCACCGCCGAGATGATCCGGCGCTACCGCGAGGGCTCCGAAGACCCCACCGCCCTGCTGTCGAACTAGAGGCTCGCACCCGGCGCCGGCGCCAAGCCAGCGGGAGTTGGCAGTAGGGCAGGACGGCGGGACCCGAACCTGGCGTCAGTCGCCGCTGCCGGATTCCCCGTTGTGGTCGTGGTGGCCGTCGCCTCCGTCGTGGCTGCTGGCGTCGTGGCTACCCGAGTCGTGGCTGCTGGCGTCGTGGCTGCTGGCGTCGTGGCTGTCGTCCCCGCCGGAGTCCGCTGTGGCGTTGTCGCCATCGTCGCCCTCGTCGCTGTCGTCCTTGTCGGCCTGGGCGCTCTGTCCGGTGGATGCCGCCGTGAGGTCGGGGTTGGTGGAGGTCGCCTGGCCCTTGTCGCCCTTGCGATGGGTGCCGGCACCCGTCGAATCGGCGGATTGGGAGGCCAGGATGTCGTCCACCACGCTCGGCACGACGGTGACCAGCGTGGTGGTCACCGTTGGGGTCGAGGGCGCAACCGACGGCAGGGCCACCGGTACGGTGACGACCGGCAGGTGCACAGCCGGAACGGTGACCGCCACGACCTTGGAGGCGGGGGATGCCGTTCCCGCAGCCGGCTTGGGGGCCGCGACGAGCTTGGTGTCGGAGGGCTTGGCGACCTGGGGCTGGGACGCGGCGGCTACCTGTTCGGCGATCTGAACGGGTGCGGCCGGCGACGTGGCGATCGAGGCGGGTGCGGTGTTCTGGAGCTTCGGCGCCGGGGCGGCCGGGACCACCTTGACGGTCGGGGCGCCTGCGCTGCCCGAGGTGGGAGAGAGTGCATTCTGGAGCTTCCAATTGATCGCCAGCATGGTCGCAATGACGAGGCCGGCCATCAGGACGGCGGCGCTCGCGATGAAGGTCCTGCCGTCGCCTGCGTGTCGCATGTAGTGTTGTACCTGCCCTTTTGCCGGATCGGCCCGCCTCGACACGCTCGGGGCGGGGCATGGCCCCTGCTGGTCAGAAGTAACTAGTACCTGTGCTCCTAAGCGTCGGCGGGAACGCGCCGCGCCTTTAGGGGATCGGCTGAAAAAAACTTCACCCCCAAGTCAGTCAGGGGGCCCTTGGCCAGTACCCTTTTTGGCCGCTCGAACGCTACTCTTAACGTTCGGTACCTTGGGTAGCAACCTTGACCGATTCGGGGCGAAGAGCATTGCCCGCTCAGCGTCACGGGGGACGAAAGACATGAGCGAGGACATCGCAGCCGACTACGTCATGGACCTGGACCGCACCCGTGAACAGCTCCTGGTGTTCGCCCGCGAAGTCGGCGAGGCCTACCGGCGGGAGCGCCGTCAGAAGGCCACGCTCGACCGCCTCGTCGAGGAACGCCGCGCCGTCGACTACTCCATGGTGCAGACGCTGGCGTTCATGGTGGATGCCAAGGATGCATATACCGGTTCCCACCTCGAGCGGTGCCGCACCTACGGGCTGGCGCTGGCCGAGGCCGTCGATGCCGACATGGTCTCCCCCGAACTCGAGTACGGGTTTCTGCTGCACGACGTCGGCAAGGTCGTCGTTCCCGAGGCCATCCTGGACAAGCGGGGTCCCCTGACCCGTGACGAGGAGGGGGTCATGCGCACGCACGTCTCCACGTCATCCGCTGCCATCACGAGTGGTTCAACGGCGAGGGGTACCCGGAAGGCCTGCGCCACGCCTCCATCCCGGTGTCCGCCCGCGTGTTCTCGGTGGTGGATGCCTTTGACGCCATGACGACCGACCGGCCCTACCGTAACGCCCTGCCGCCCGACCTCGCCCTCGAACGATTGGCCGCGGGGGCGGGCAAGCAGTTCGACCCTGACGTGGTCGAGGTCTTCACCGGGCTGGCGCATCTCCTGCCGGTCCCCGAGATCCAGATCGCCTGACCGCGGGCCCGGTCGGCGCCGGGCCTCAAGTTTTCGCAAGCAGGTGCTACCGTCTGCCTTGATCGAGACGGAGGGCCGCGCTGGACGTCAGGCTGACTGAGGGCCCCGAGGCCTTCGCACTTCCCGAGTGGCCGGTACTGCTGGAACGTGACCCCTACCGCCACATCTTCGCCACCCCCCAGTGGAGCCGCGTCTGGTGGGAGGAGTTCGGCGCCGAGCGCCGGCTGCTGGTCCTCACCTTCTGCGACACACATTCCGGCGAGCCGGTTGGTCTGGCACCCATGGTGCTCGATCCGGAGGCGGCCGTCCTCAGCCTCCTCGGTGGCGACGACCTCACGGACTACATGGGACCGATCTCGGTGGGCCACGACGCCCAGCGGGACATCGCCGACGCCCTGCTCACGACGGCCCTCGAGCGCATGCCGGGCTGGTGCACCTTCGACGCCCGCTGCCTGCCGGTGCCCTTCGGGTTCGCCGAATGGCTGGTCGAGGCCGCAGACCGGCGGCATCTGCCCTTCGAGATGGACGAACACGAGATGACCGCGGTGCTCGCCCTGCCCGACTCCTTCGAGAGCTACCTGGACCAACTGGGCCGCAGACGCCGCCACGAACTGCGTCGCAAGCTCCGGCGCTTCGAGGAGGCGGCCCCGGACGCCCGCCTCACGACGGCCACGCACGAGACCCTCGAGGCAGACCTCGAGGACTTCTTCGCCATGCACCGGGGCAGCGAGGGGGAGAAGGGCAAGTTCATGGGGTCTGAGCGCGCCGGCTTCTTCGCCCGCATCGCTCGGACCTTCGAGCCCCTGGGCCTGCTGTCGCTCGACTTCCTCGAGGTCGAGGGCGTCCGGGTGGCCTCGACGTTCTCGTTCAGGTACTCGGGGACGCTCTACCTGTACAACTCGGCGTTCGAGGCCAGCGCAGCCGCCATGTCGCCGGGCATCATGATCGTGGTGCTCCTGATCCGTCGCTGCATCGAGGAGCGGATGCGGCGCTTCGATTTCCTCCGGGGGACCGAGCGCTACAAGTTCGACCTCGGTGCCGAGCGCCTGCCGCTCCACGCGGTGCGGATCACCCGCCCGGAGGGTGCCCAAGGCCCCTGTGGGTAGGATGTTGTTTGGCGCCTGACTAGTTTGGGCGTTGGATAACATGGTTTCCCTTACCAGCCACCGTTCATACGGGAGGGTGCCCTGGCCATTCGGGATGCATCCGTCGTCGCCCTCCCGCACCGCGCGCTCCGCCGGGTTGCCATGCTCGTGGTCCACTCGAACCCGGTCATCGAACCGGGGGTGGGCGATGCGGGCGGCATGACCGTCTACGTCCGTGAGATGGCGCGCGCCCTGGCGGCCCGGGGGCTCGAGGTCGACCTCTACACCCGGCGCGATGCCGCAGCGACGCCGGCGGCTTCCACCCTCTTCCCGGGTGTCGTCGTGCGGCAGATCCCCGCCGGCGCCCCTGGGCTCTCGAAGGAGGAGATCCCCGCCTACCTGCCGGAACTCACGGCCAACCTCCTGCGTGAGGTCGAGGCGCAGGGCCTGCGCTACGACCTCATCCACAGCCACTACTGGCTCTCGGGGAGGGTGGCGTCGATCCTGTCGTCCCGCTGGGGCATCCCATTCGTCCACACGTTCCACACGCTCGGCCGGGTCAAGAACGAGGGTCGGGCCCACGGCGAGCCCATCGAGCCGGACAGCCGGCTGCGAGGCGAGGCCCGGGTGATCGCCGAGGCGAATGCCATCGTCGCCTCCGCCCCCGACGAACGGGAGTGGCTCGTCGACCTCTACGCCGCCCACCCCGAACGCATCCACGTCATCGCCCCCGGTGTCGACCACGCCGTATTCCGGCCGGGCGACCGCGAGGAAGCCAAGGAGCGCCTCGGGCTCGCGGGCAGGCGGGTCCTCCTGTTCGTCGGGCGCCTGCAGCCGCTCAAGGGAGCGGACACCGCCATCGAGGCCCTGGGGCACCTTGTCGCCTGGGGGCGCCTGGCGCGCGACAGGGCACGCCTCGTCATCGTCGGCGGCGCGAGCGGCCTCGCTGGGGCGGCCGAGCCCTCCCGCCTCCAGCGGCTTGCCGCCGACCTCGGCCTCGCCGACGCGGTTGTGTTCGTGGCGGCCCAGCCCCACGGTGAGCTGCCGGGCTACTACCAGGCGGCCGACGTCTGCCTCGTCCCGTCCCACGCCGAGTCGTTCGGGCTCGTCGCCCTGGAGGCCCAGGCCTGCGGCACGCCCGTGGTGGGCGCGGCGGTCGGGGGGCTGCGCTCGATCGTCCGCCACGGCCAGACCGGCTTCCTGGTCCAGCCGGGCGCCAGCGCCGCCTTCGCCGAGCGGGTGTGGCGCATCCTGTCGGACCGGCCGCTCGCCACGAACATGGGCAGGCTCGCCGTCTGCTCGTCGTCCGAATTCTCCTGGGACCGCTCCGCCGAGGAGCTGTACGACCTCTATACCGATAGCGCTCGGGACTTCGCCGAAGCCCATCCAGAATCGGGCCACAGGCACCCGCAAGCGGGACCGCGAAGAAACTTCGGAGCCCGGGAAGAAATCTCCCCCGACACCCTTGACCCCCCCGGCGTCGGATAGGTATCTTGCCCCCTGTCCCAAGCGGTCGGCAGAGGTAGAAGAGCCGAAGCCACACCGCCGGGAGAGCTCTGGAAGGGCCATCAGGCAGACCCGGCGGTCGCCCGGTGGCGGAGGGAAAGGCCTTTCCCGACGCCTCGGCGATAGCTGGTCGACGCCGGTCCAGCAAGGGTCACTCTCTGGCAGGTGCGGCGAGGCTCGACGCCTCCATGGTCACTTGGGGCACTTAGGGCCCAAGGTGCTGAAGGGCCGGTGGTCGGAGTGTGTGGGGAAGTGCGCTCCGGCTGTCGTCCCCGAGTGCCTTGGGCCTTTAACTTTGCCCAGGTCCGGCCCCAAGGGGTTGCTACTCGGTGCAGTCGCCACGCTGAGTGACGGGCCCTCCCCGGCAAACGCCCTACCGGCATTCTCTGAGTAAGAACCGTTGCTCTACGACGTCTGGTACTCAAAGAACTTTCCGCCGGAACAAGAAGTCGGACGAAGCAGTCTCCCGATTCCTCCTGCGGCCATAGGCCGCCCACCCAGAGTGAGTAATTCTCCTCTCGTCGAAGGCTCCGAAGGAACGGGCCACGAGCCAGGGGGCGTGCTAACTTCTTCACGCCATGACTGCGACCGAAGCGCTTGAGCGAACCATCCCCGTCGGATTCCAGGGGGAGGCCGGGGCCTACAGCCAGCGGGCCGTGAAGCGGCTCTTCACCGGTGCGACGTCGGTGCCCTTTCACTCGGTGCACCGGGTCTTCGAGGCCGTCGAGATCGGGACCGTTGCCTACGGCGTCGTCCCCCTGGAGAACTCCCATGCCGGTTCGATCAACGAGAGCTACGACCTGCTGGTGCGCCACGGGGTGCAGATCGTCGCCGAGACCATCGTGCGGATCTCTCACTGCCTGCTCGCCCTGCCGGGAACGGCCCTGGACGAGGTGCGAACCGTCTACTCGCATGCCCAGGCCCTCGACCAGTCCTCGGAGTTCCTCGACTCCCTGCAAGTGGAGCGCATCGCCGTGCACGACACCGCAGGGGCGGCCAGGGTCCTCGCCGAGCGGAAGCAGCCCGCAGCCGCGGCGATCGCCTCCCTGGAGGCCGCCGAGCTCTACGGGCTCGTGGTGCTGGCCTCCGACATCGAGGACCGGGCCGACAACTCCACGAAGTTCGTGGCGATCGCCCGGGGGGGCTCCGACCGGTTCGGCCCGCCGGAGAAGACGTCGGTGGTCTTTGCCACCGCCGACATCCCGGGGGCCCTCTACCGGTGCCTCGGCGAGTTCGCAAACCGCCACCTCAACCTGTCGAAGCTGGAGCACCGGCCCTCGAGGGCCAAGGCTTGGCAGTCCAACTTCTACGTCGATTTCGACGCCCCCGTCCAGGACCCCGCCGCCCAGGAGGCCCTGCAGGCCGTCGCCGAGCTCACCTCGTTCCTGCGGGTGCTCGGCTCCTACCCGAAAGCCCGCTGATCCGAGTCCGGGTAGCGGCTTGCCTCGTCGCGGTCCTGGCCCTGGCGGGCGCGTGCACCGGCGGCCGGGCTGCGACCCCGCCACCCAAGCCCAGCGCGTCCCGGTCCGCCTCGCCCTCCCTGTCCCCGTCCCCCCCGGAGCCCGATCGCACGCGGCCCTTCGCAGGCAGGCTGCTCATCGCGGACCGCGGCAACAACCGCCTGCTGCTGGTGAACGCCGCCAAGCAGGTGCTGTGGGCCTATCCCTCGGCGAGCATGCCGCCGCCGCCCGGTGGCTTCTACTTCCCCGACGACGCCTTCTTCGTCCACCAGGGTACGGGGATCATCTCCAACCAGGAGGAGAACCACACGATCGTGCAGATCAGCTTTCCGACCGGCACCGTGGACTGGCAGTACGGGCACCCCCGCAAGCCGGGATCGGCCGCGGGTTTCCTGAACCAGCCCGACGACGCCTACCTGCTGAGCAACGGGGTCGTCGCTGTCGCCGACGCCTCGAACTGCCGCATCCTGCTCTTCGATCCGGCGCAGATCACGCCGTCCACCCAGCTCGGGACGACCCGCAACTGCACCCACAACCCGCCGGCCTCGTTCGCGTACCCCAACGGCGACACGCCCCTGGCGAACGGGAACATCCTGATCTCGGAAGCCAACGCCGCCTACGTCGACGAGGTCACCCAGACCAGGCAGCTTGTGTGGAGCGCCCACCTGCCCATCGCCTACCCCTCAGATCCCCAGCAGGTCGGCCCAGACCTGTACCTCGTCGCCGACTACGCCAGGCCGGGCGGCATCTACGAGTTCACCAGGGAGGGCCAGATCGTCTACGCCTACCACCCGCCGTCGGGGGAGGGGATGCTCGACCACCCGAGCCTCGCCGAGTTGCTCCCCAACGGCCTGCTGTGTACCAACGACGACTACCGCCACCGCGTGGTCATCATCGACCCGGCGACCGGCGCCATCGTCTGGCAGTACGGGACGACCGGGGTGAAGGGCACGGCGCCCGGGCTCCTCAACATCCCGGACGGGTTCGACGTTCTCGCCCCCGACGGGACCACCCCGACGCACCCGACCACCGGCTAGCGCATGAGGTAGGGATACCACTGGGCGCCGAACGGGATGTAGACGCGCACCTTGTAGCCCCCCTCCAGCAGTGCAGTCTGCAGGTCGCGGTGCACGCCGAACAGGAGTTGGAACTCGAAGCGGTCGATGGGGATGTCCTTGCGGTGGGCGAAGCGGATCGCCTCCTTGACCATGAGCTCGTCGTGCGTGCCGATGGCGGTGTACGGGTTGGCTGCCAGGAGGACGCCGAGCAGGCGCCGGAACGAGTCTCTGGTCTTCCAGGGGCCGTAGGCGATGTCCTTCGGTTCCTGGTAGGCCCCCTTGACCAAACGGATGGCCGGCTGCAGGCCGGCGAGCGCCTCGACGTCCGCCTGGGTGCGCTTGAGGTAGGCCTGGAGGCACAGGACCGGGTGGTCGAACTCCTCCCGGATCATCCCGTAGGCCTCGATGGTCTGGTCGACGTGGTCGTGGCCCTCCATGTCGATCGCCACCCGGGTGCGGGCGAGGGTTGCGGTGGCGCAGATCTGGCGGAGCCTCGAGACCGCCCCGCTGAACGGGACGTCGAGGCCAAGTTGGCTCAGCTTGACCGACACGTGGGCGTCGATCCCGCTGCTGCCGATGGCCTCGAGGCTGGCGACGTAGGCCGCGGCCGCCGCATCGGCCTGGGCATCGGTGGTGACGTGCTCGCCCAGGTACTGCAGCACGGCCCCCATCCCCTGGGTGTTGGCGTCCGCCGCGGCCCGCAGCCCGTCGGCCAGGGTCTCCCCGGCGACGAACCGGTCCACCACCGGCCGGGTCAGCGAGGCGGTCTCGACGAGGTGCCGGAGATGCTCGTTGCCGGCGAGGCGCAGGAGCAGGGCGTTGGGCATGGTCCGATCGTAGCGCCTCAGTGCACCTTCGCATTAATTCCGACGCATGTCCGCGCGGGCTCTCTGCGATCCTCGCAGGGCGCCGTTTTCGTCGGCATGAACCGTCCCCGGAGCCGGTGACCCGGCTCCTGGACGGCTCTCCTGCGAGCGACGCCCGGGTTTCCCCGGGCGGCCCGGTGCCGGGCAGGACCTGCGCTCATCGAAGAGGTGGCGGCGCCGGTCACGCCGTGCTGGGGGTCTCCCAGCCCGACGGTGCGTGACGCGTGCGGTCGCACGCGTGGACCCGCCGCCCCGGGCGTCCCTTCGGCTTGGGGGCCGCCCTGTGACATTCCGGGCAGGTGGACGACGTCCCCCGCTCGTCCACCTGCACCATCCTGATCCCCGCCACCTCGGCCTTGTCGGAGAGGCAGGCCAGCAGGTGGGTGCGCCGCCAGTTGTGCAGCCGCAGGTTCTGGTGGCGGCCGCAGTCCCGGGTGGTGATGCCCTTGGGGTCCCCAACCACCACGGTGGCAACCTTGCGCTCCACCAGCCAGGCCACCACCGACCTGGCTGCCTCGTGGTGGGCCTGGCGCACCCTGCGGCGGTGGCGGGCCTCGGCCCTGCGCCGGGATGCCCGGTGGCGTCGCCAGCGGCGGCTTCCCCTCTGGCCCTTCGAGGGAGCCCTGCCTGCCGCCTTCTGGGAGCGGCGCTTGGTGTCCTCGAGGTGCAGGCGCTCCTCGGAGCGGATCGCCCGGCCCGAAGGTCCTCGCTTCCCACCGCCACCTCGGCCGTCACGTCGAGGTAGAGCCGGCCCGCGTCGGCGACCAGGGTGAGCGAGCGGATGGACTCGGAGGCGTAGGGGACCTCCCTCCCGAGGCGCACCCACAGCCCGGAGCACCCTTGGCCACGCCCAGGCGGACCCGGGAGCCATCGAGAGCGAAGCATCCGAATCGGAACCGCACCGGGACCAATCCCCGCTTACGGCGGGGGAAGCCGGCCCTCCGCCCATGCTTCTGGCGCTTGGCTGCCTCGAAGAGACGGAGCGTGCGAACGGCCCCGCCTGGTCCAGCGACGAAGCGAAGGCAGAAGGCGATGGAGTAGTTCTTAAGGACCGCCTCGGCGCAGTGCCGGGAGAGTTCCCCGAAGGTCCTGCCCGTCAGTGCCCTGCACAGAGCCGAAAAGTTGGCCACCTGGGGGCGGCCCGACTCACGCAGCTGGCGGTTGTTGTCGATCACCCAGGCCCACACGTCCCCTGCGGAGCGCAGGAGGCCGTAACAGCGACGGCGCTGCGCCGCAGTGGTGCGCAAGGCGACCCTGGCGGTGCGGCGAACGGTGTGAGCACAACACATGTTCGTAAAGATAGCGAGGGGTGCCGACAAGAAAAGGCCGGTTTTCGGGACCCCGCGAACAAAGTTCTCCACCAACGCGGCGACGGGTAGCCCAGGACGTCCGGCCAAAACGCCATCAGGCTGATCCGGATCAATCCTATGGATGTAAATGAATGCGAGGCAGCTCTCAGGCCTGCGCCGCAGCCCCCGGCCCGACCTCGAAGGCCACATCGTCGGCATGCAGTACCTCGCCGCACGCCGCGCAATGGGCTTCGCTGTGGGTCACCTCTCCGCAGGTGCGGTGCCGGAGGAGCACCGGCGGACCGGCGTCGCCCGCGGTCCAGCGGTCACCCCAGGCGGTCATTGCAAGCAGGACGTCGCAGAGTTCGTATCCCTTCTGGGTGAGGGTGTACTCGTAGCGGGGCGGTCGCTGCGAGTAGGCGCGCCGCTCGAGGATCCCGGATGCCTCGAGCCACTTCAGGCGCTCGGCGAGCACCTTGCGCGAGATGCCGAGGTCGCGCTGCATCTCGTCGAAGTGGGTGATGCCGACCAGGGCGTCCCGGATGATGAGCGGTGACCAGGGCTCGCCGGCAACGTCGAGCGTCCGGGCGATCGAGCACGCCATGTCGCCGAACCGGGTCCGCTGCATGGCCCTATCGTAGCAGGGGGGGTTCCCTGAAGGAACGATCTCTGCTACTGTAAGTTCCCCGAAGGAACTTGAAAGGAGCCCGACGCATGAACCTTCCGCCAGTCGTTGAACCCGCCGAGTGGCAGGCCGCGAGGGATGCCCTGCTGGTCGAGGAGAAGGAGGCGACCCGTGCGCTGGACGCGCTCGCCGCCAAGCGGCGCAGGTTGCCCATGGTGCGCATCGACAAGTCCTACGTCTTCGACGGCCCCGGCGGCCCGGCAACGCTGCTCGACCTCTTCGACGGGCGGCGCCAGTTGATCGTCTACCACTTCATGTTGGGTCCTGGTGCGTCGCCCTGCGAGGGCTGCTCGTCGTTCACCGACAACATCGGGCACCTCGCCCACCTGCACGCCCGCGACACGTCCTTCGTGTTGGTGTCCCGGGCTCCGCTGGCCGAGATCGCACTCCTCAAGCAGCGCATGGGCTGGACCGTCCCCTGGTACTCGTCGTTCGGCAGCGACTTCAACTACGACTTCGGCGTCAGCACCGACGAGGGCGAGATGTTCGGCCTCAGCGTCTTCCTGCGCGACGGTGACCGCGTCTTCCGCAACTACTTCACGACCGCCCGCGGCGCCGACCGGCTCCGGGGCGATTTCAATCTCCTCGACCTGACGCCGCTTGGCCGGCAGGAGACGTGGGAGGACTCGCCGCAGGGGTGGCCGCAGACCCCGCCCTACCAGTGGTGGCGCCTCCACGACGAGTACGACAATCCCGTGTGACCGCGGCCCGGTCCCTATACTGCCCAGCGTGGACGACACGCTGGCAATCCTTGGCTGCGGCAAGCTCGGTGAGATCCTCGCCGCGGGGCTGATCGCCTCGGCCTGGCGCCGCCCCGACCAGATCATCGTCACGGCCCGCCGGTCCGAGCGCGCAGAGGAGCTGGCCGCCCGGTACGGCCTGCACGCCACGACCTCCAACGTCGAGGCCGCCCGCGAGGCCCGGGTCCTGGTGATCAGCACCAAGCCACAGGACGTCGGCGATCTGCTGGAGCAGATCGCCGACGAGGTGAGGCCGCACCACCTGATCCTCTCGGTGGCGGCAGCGATCTCGACGTCGTTCATCGAGAAGCGACTCGCCGCTGGTGTCCCCGTCGTCCGGGCCATGCCCAATGCCCCCTCGCAGGTGGGGGAGGGCATCGCAGGGATCAGCGCCGGCGCGCACGCCGGGCCGGAGCACCTCAAGGTCGCCGAGGACGTGCTGGGACACGTCGGCAAGGTCGTGACGGTGGGCGAGGCCTACATGGACGCCGTCACCGCCGTCTCGGGCTCGGGCCCTGCCTACTTCGCCCTGCTGGCGGAGGCGATGATCGACGCCGGCATCATGCTCGGCCTGCCGCGCACGACCTCGACGGACCTGGTGGTCCAGACCATGCTCGGCACCGCCCGGCTCCTCGGGGACCTCCACATGCACCCGGTGGAGCTCCGGGAGGCGGTGACCTCGCCGGGCGGGACGACGATCATGGCGATGCGCCAGCTCGAGATGGCCGGCGTCAGGGCGGCGATGCTGAACGCCATCCAGGCGGCGATGGAACGCTCCCGGGAACTCGCCGCCGGCCACGAGTAGATGTGGCTGATGTGAAGCGTGACAACTTTTTGTTGCTGCACAACGATTTCTTCACATGGTTCACATCGGTAACACCCGGTGACGGGGCTTGAGGGTACTTCAGGCGAGGGCGACCCCTGCGGCCTCCATGTCGGCGATGGCCCGGTCCCCGTCGCCCGGTTGCAGGTCCACGGCCCGGATGCCGGCACGGAGCACCGTCGGGGCGAAGCCCAGGGCTGCGGCGTCCAGGGCGGTCGCCTTGACGCAGTAGTCGGTGGCCAGGCCCGCCACCACCACCCGCCGGATCCCGGCCTCCCGCAGCAGCGCCTCCAGGCCTGTCGGCGCCTTCTCGCCGCTGACCGGGTCTGCCATGGTGAAGCCCGAGTAGCCGTCCTCCCCGCCCGTGCCCTTCCGGATCCGGAGCTCGGACGCCCCGGCGTCGAGGGCCTGGTGCAGCTCCGCGCCCCACGTCCCGCCGACACAGTGCACCGGCCAGACGCCGCCGCTCGTCGCGAAATGGGGGGTCTCGGCGGGGTGCCAGTCCTGGGTGAGGACCACCAGGGCACCGGCCTGCCGGGCAGCCGCGAGCTGGGCGTTCACGAAGGCCGGGACGTCTTCGCCCCCGCGCACGTAGAGGGAGCCCGCCGGGTCGGCGAAGTCGTTCTGGACGTCGACCACCACCAGAGCGGTCTCCGCGTCGTACAGAACCATGCGGCCAGGATAGGGCACGACCGTAGCGGGTTTCGTCGAGCCTACGCCTCGATCCCGGGCTGCAGGACGTCTTCAGCCACCTCCTGTGCCTCGCTGCCGGGGCCCTCCTCGTACCTCGGGCGGTGCGTGCGCCAGCGACGATGGACGTCCCGGGCACCGAGGCTGGCCAGGTCGGCAAGGACCTTGCCCCGGGGGGCGCCCCCCCGAACGAGCAGGCGGGCTGCCGCGCCGGAGACCCGGAGCGGGCTGAAGATCCGAAAGGGCCGCTGCTGGTGGAAGACCACGGCGTGGCCGGCCCTGAGGGTCCTGGGGCTGGCGGCGAGGCGGCGGAACAGCTCGACCATCACCGGCGACTGCACGCCGCCCCTCCCGAATTCCCTGGCCCACCAGTACATCTCCGCGGCGTCGTGGTCGCGCCAGTGCTGCCACCGAGCGAGCTGGTCGCCAAGGGTGTGGGTGTCGATGCCGTAGCACACGTACTCGGCGAGGCGCTCGGCCTGCCGGACCGCATCGGCGATGCCCTGCCCGGGAGCGGGGTCCTTGAAGTGCCCAGCATCGCCGACGAGCGCCCAGCCCGGCCCGGCCGACTGCCGGAAGAAGCCCTGCCACCGCGAGGCGAACTGGGGCGGGCCCGCCCGCACCGCACCCTTGAGGACCGACGCCAAGGGGAGGCACGTGGCAAGGGCATCGTCCAGGCCGCCGGGCTCCCGGAAGCGGCGGTGATCCCGCTTGTCGTAGTACGGCGCCACCATGAACAGGCCGTTGTCGGACGAGCACCCGATGAAGTAGGTCGACCCCTGGATATAGAAGTGCAGGACCCCGTGTGGCTCGACGCCCTCGTAGTAGCAGACGACGCCGGCCCGCTCGTTGTCGGTGACGCTGTAGCGGCGAGCGCCCACCAGCCTGGCGACCGTGGAGTTGCGGCCGTCGGCCCCGATGACGACCCTGGCCCGGATCTCAGAGCGCCGTCCCTCCGGATCCTCGATGCGGACCCCCGTCACCCGGCGCTCGTCGTGCAGCAGCCCGACAACCCTGGTCCGCAGGGCCACGTCGGCCCCGGCGTTCTCGGCGTTCTCCAGCAGGATGGGGTCGAGCACACGGCGGCGGATGTTGAGCATCGCCATGTCGGGGTGGTCCTGGGCCAGGTCGACGCCGTCCACCAGCATCCGGATCTCGGTGAGGAGGGGGGCGCCCGTGGCGAGGAGCCGGTCCATGACCCCGAGGCGGTCGAAGCCGTCGAGGTTCTGGAACAGGTGGGTGGAGAGCGTGTCGCTGGGGAAGTCGGCCCGCTCCAGGACACACACGCCCATGCCCCACCTCGCCACGTGCGTCGCCAGGCTTGCCCCGGCGACGCGGCCACCGACGACCACAACGTCGTAGTGCTCGTTCACGGGTCCGGTCCCTTCCCGCCTATCGAGAGGGCTGCAGGAAGTCCAGCAGCAGCCGGTTGATCTCCCCGGGCGCCTCCAGCTGCAGCCAGTGCCCCGGGCCCTCCACGCGCTCGTAGCGCCAGGGCCCGGCGACGTGCTCGGCGGAGCCGGTCATCTGCTCCTCCGTCAGGGCGAAGTCGCCGCTGCTCCAGATCCCCATCGTCGGCGCCTGGACCGGCGGCAGCGGCAGGGGAGGGTCGACCCAGGCTCGCGGCGGGAGGTTGGCCCGATACCAGTTGAGGCCGGGGGTCAGGGAGCCGGACGCCTCCAGTTCGGCCACGACCGCATCGACGTCAGGATGGCCACTCCACTTCCGGACCTCCGCCCAGCCGTCGGCGCTCAGCCACTCCTCGGCGACCCCGGCGAACTGGAAGAAGAACATGTACCAGGACTTCTCGCGTTGGCGGTAGCCCGCCGTCCGGAACGCGGTGGGGTGGCCCACCGACATCGCCACGAGGTGGTCGACGCGGTCGGGGACGAGGGCGGCGAACACCCAGGCGAGCGCAGCGCCCCAGTCGTGGCCGACGACGTGCGCGCGTTCGATCCCCGCGGCATCGAGGACCCCGAGTACGTCCTGGGCGAGGAACGGGGCAGCGTACGCCTCGACCGCTGCGGGCTTGTCGGAGCGGCCGTAGCCGCGCAGGTCGGGCACGATCACCTGGAACCCGGCGTCGACGAGGGCAGGGACCTGGTGGCGCCAGAGCCTGCCGGTGTCGGGGAAGCCGTGCAGCAGCAGCACCGGCTGGCCGCTTCCGGTCACGTCGAACTCGATCCCCACCCCGTTGGTCTCGCTCCGCATGGCCCCCATGGCTCCCTTTGGCGTTGAAGAGGATACTCTCCAGCCGTGTCCGAACTGATCTGGCAGCCCAGCCCCGAGTACGTCGAGCGTTCGAACCTTGCCCGGTTCATGGCCCGTCACGGCATCGGGACCTACGAGGAGATGGTGCGGCGCTCGGTCGAGGACGTGGCCTGGTACTGGTCGGAAGTGGAACGTGACCTCGGCCTCGAGTGGGACCGGCCCTATGACCGGGTGCTCGACACCCGCCAGGGCGTCGAGTGGGCGACGTGGTTCGGCGGCGGGTTCATCAACATCGCCCACAACTGCGTCGATCGCCACGCGGCCGGCGAGGCGGGCCAGCGGACCGCGGTCATCGAGGAGCGGGAGGACGGCTCGACCCGGTCGGTCACCTACCGGGAACTTGCCGCCGAGGTGGGCCGGCTCGCCAACGGGCTGCGGTCGATCGGCATCTCCAAGGGCGACCCGGTCGGGGTCTACCTGCCCATGTGCGTCGAGGCGGTCGTGTCGATGATGGCCATCGCCAAGATCGGCGCCATCTACCTCCCGATCTTCTCCGGCTTCGCCCCCGCAGCGGTGGCTGCCCGCCTCCAGGATGCGGGGGCCAAGGCGCTGATCTCCGCCGACGGCTACACGCACCGGGGCAAGGTCATCGAGATGAAGGAGGCGGCGGACCAGGCTGCCCACATGATCCACCTCCACAAGACCCTGATCCTCCGCCACACCGGCCGCGAGGTGGCGTGGCACCGCCGCCACGACATCGTCTGGGACGAGCTCATGGACGGGCAGCCCGACGAGGCCCAGACCGAGGCCACCGAGGCCGAGGACGTCTGGATGATCGCCTACACGTCGGGCACGACCGGCAAGCCGAAGGGTGCGGTCCACGTCCACGGCGGCTTCCTCGTCAAGGTGGCGGCCGAGGTCGCCTACCAGGTGGACTGCAAGCCCGGCGACGTCCTGCACTGGGTCACCGACATGGGCTGGATCATGGGTCCGTGGGAGACGGTCGGCACCCTCGCCCTCGGTGGCACGCTCCTGCTCTACGAAGGGGCTCCGTCGCACCCCGCGCCCGACCGCCTGTGGGAGCTCTGCGAGCGCCATGGCGTCACGATCCTCGGGGTGTCCCCGACGCTCATCCGCTCCCTCATGCCATCGGGTACCGCCCCGGTCGAGGCCCATGACCTGTCGCGGCTGCGCATCCTGGCCTCGACGGGAGAACCATGGAACCCCGAGCCCTACCTCTGGTACTTCCACCACGTGGGCGGCGGCCGGTGCCCCATCATCAACCTCTCGGGCGGCACCGAGATCGGCGCCTGCCTCCTGTCGCCCCACCCGATCAACGACCTCAAGGCGATGACGCTCAGGGGCCCGTCCCTCGGCATGGACGTGGATGTGGTCGACGCCGCGGGCAGCCCGGTGCGTGGCGGCGTCGGCGAGCTCGTCTGCCGCCAGCCGTGGCCCTCGATGACCCGTGGCATCTGGGGCGACCCCGACCGTTACCTGGCCACCTACTGGTCAAGTTTTCCGGGGGTCTGGCGCCACGGGGACTGGGCCTCGATCGACGAGGACGGTTTCTGGTTCCTGCACGGCCGCAGCGACGACACGATCAACGTCGCAGGCCGGCGGATCGGCCCTGCCGAGATCGAGTCCGTCCTGGTGGGCGACCCGGCAGTGGTCGAGGCCGCTGCGGTCGGCATCCCCCACGAGGTGAAGGGCGAGGCGGTGTGGTGCTTCTGTGTCCTGTCGGGGGAGCCGGCGGAGGGCCTGGCGGCCCGTCTCGCCGGCCTGGTGGAGACCCAGATCGGCAAGCCCTTCCGCCCGGAACGGATGGTGTTCGTGGGCGACCTGCCGCGGACGAGGTCGGCGAAGATCGTGCGGCGAGCCATCCGGGCGGTGGTGCGGGGCGAGGACCCCGGTGACCTCACGTCCCTGGAGAATCCGGCGGCGCTGGACGCCATCGAAAGAGCGCTGGCCCCGCCGTAGGCTCGAAAAAGCGACCAAACGTTCCGCTGAATCGGGCGGGCACTGCGCGACAGTAAGCCCATGACGCCTCCGTCCACGGCCGCCGATCTGCACCTCCGGGGTCGCGGCAGGTTCGCTCTCGGCCTGACCGCCGTCGAGCTCATCCTCGGCCTGTCGCAGCTCCGGTTGCACGCCCCGGCGGTGCTGCCTGGTGGGGATCCGCAGGGCGGGGTCGCGAATGCCCTCGCCGTGGTGTCCACAGCCGTGCCGAGCGACGCCGGGGTCGTCAGCCGGTACGACGCCGCGGCGGTGTGGTCCTCGTGCGGTGCCAGGCCCGCATCGGCGGGGTGGCAAGATCCCCTCGTGGCCATCACCTTCCGCAGCGCCATCGATGCCCGGAGCCTGGTCGGCCACGCCGATGCCGCCCTCACGTCGCAGGGATGGGCACAGGTGCCGGACCTGAGGGATGCGGTCTGGTCGAAGGTGATCCGGGGCTCGGCCGGGAGGGGGACTGCCCGCCTCAGCTTGAACGACGCCGACCGGACCTGGACCATCACCGCCACCGCGCCCGTGCCCGGCCCCCACCGGCCGGCTGCCTGCTGAGGGCCAAACGAGCGGGCCTCACACCACGGTCGTATGGCCGGTCTACCTCATGGGCCAGGAGGACTCCACCGCCCAGACGTCGTTCGTCGTGGACGACTTCGCGCTGAACGTGAGTTAGGGAGGGACGCTGCGGGCGATGATCGAACTTTGAGTACAAACCGTTGTATAGCAACGGTTTTTACTCAAAGTTTTTCTCAAGTCCATATCCCCTGGGCGTTTGCACGCGATCATGAACCCAGTGAGAATCCTCGTCAGAGGCAGGCGTAGAAAAGGGGATGGGCATGGCAGGCAAACGACATCGCCTCGCTGCCCGGCGGCGGGCGCTCGGCTTCACCCAGGAGTCCCTGGCTGAACGGTTAGGGGTCGACCCCACCACGGTGAAGCGCTGGGAGAGCGGCGTCATCGCAGGCGGCCCGCTCCCGTACGCCCGTCTGCAGCTTGTCCGCTACCTTCAGGTCTCGGCGGAGGAGCTCGAAGAGCTCCTGGCCGAGGGCGTACGGGAAGGGAGCGCTCGGACGGCGCCGGAGCCGGCTTGGACTGCGGACGATGAAACGGAAGCGTTCGAACTTGCCCAGCGTATTGAGGCTTCCGACGTTGGGTCGGTCACGCTCGACGCAGTCGAGCTCGGAGTCGAGGATCTCTGCCGCTCGTACACGGCCACAACCCCAGGAGAGCTCCTCGGAACGGTGCGCAGGTATCGGCGGGGGGTTGCTCGTCTGCTTGACGGGCGGGCCACGCTCGCCGAGCGACGCCGGGTCATGGTTCTTGGTGGGTGGGTGTCGCTGCTTGCCGCCTGCGTCCATGTCGACCTGGGTCAGCGCGAGGCTGCGAATGCCAGCCGCCTCACCGCCCACCAGCTCGGCACGCATGCCGAACACAGCGAGTTGACGGCATGGGCATTCGAGATCGCCGCGTGGCAAGCGCTGCTCGACGGCCATTACGACGAAGCAGTCCAGCTTTGCCAGGCCGGCCAACGAATTGTGGGAACCGCCACCTCCGCCTCCGCCTACGTCCAGCTCAGCGCTCAGGAGGCACGAGCGTGGGCTCGGCGAAAGCAGCCCCGAGAGACCCTTGCGGCCCTCGACCGCTCAGCAGCCGCATTCGAGCAGCTGCCTCCACCCACACAGCCCGACCACCACTTCGCGTTCGATCCCCGCAAACAGGTGGGCTATACCGCGACGACGCTCGCCTGGCTCGGCGCTGAGGAGCGCGCCGAAGAGTACGCCCGGGAGACCATTCGCTCCTACGAGGACGAAGGGAAGCGGGGCAGGTCACTTCGACGGCTTGCAACCGCTCGGATCGACCTCGCCCTGGTCGTGGCGACCCGAGACCGCCCAGAGGAGGCGTGTCATTTGGGGAGGCAAGCGTTGAGCTCAGGCAGATTGGTTCGATCGAACATCTGGCGGGTCACTGAGTTGGATGATGTCCTCCGGAGCCGGTACGGCAACACCGCTGACATCCAAGATTTCCATGACCACTACGTCGACGTTCATCGCAACATCGTGAGGAGCTAGCCTAGACGGCGAGCAGCTTCTTCACCGACTCGTTCGCCAGGCCCTCGGTGCTGCCGTCGGCGACCACGCGCCCGGCGTCCAGCACGACGTAGCGTTGCGCGAGGCGCAGGGCGAACTCCGTGTACTGTTCCACGAGGACCATGGCCAGGCCGTTCATGGCGTTGAGCTGCGCGATGGCGTTCTCGATCTCGATGATGACCGACGGCTGGATGCCCTCCGTCGGCTCGTCGAGCAGCAGGAGCCGGGGCCTGGTCACGAGGGCCCGGGCGATGGCAAGCTGCTGCGCCTCGCCACCCGAGAGGAAACCGGCCTGGCGGCCGAGCAGCTTGCGGAGCTTCGGGAAGAGATCGAGCGCCTCGTCGAGCGCGGCCTGGCCGGCGGCGACCCCTGCCGGCGCCGCTTCGATGACCACCTGGAGGTTCTCCCGCACCGACAGGGTGGGGAAGCTGGCCCGGCCCTGGGGGACGTAGGCCAGGCCCGCCCGTACCCGCTGGTCCGACCGCATGCTCGTGATGTCCCGGCCGTCCAGGGTGATGCGACCCTTCGACGCCTTGATCACCCCCATGATGGTCTTCATCAGCGTCGTCTTGCCAACGCCGTTGCGACCCATGACGCAGACCAGGGCGTCGTCGGGCACCTCGACCGACACGCCGAACAGGACGGTGGTGCGGCCGTAGCCGGACTCGACGTTCTCGACACGGAGCATGTCAGCCCGCCTCCTGATGTGCCGTGCGGTCGGCGGCCCGGCCGAGGTAGACCTCCTGGACGATGGGGTCGGCCTGGACCTCTGCGATCGGGCCCTCGCAGAGGACCTTGCCCTCGTGGAGCACCGTGACCTGGCTGGCGTACCGGCGGACGAAATCCATGTCGTGCTCGATGACGACCACCGTGTGGTTGAGGGCGATGCCCTGGAGGAGCTCACCCGTACGGGTCCGCTCCTCCTTCGTCATCCCGGCCACCGGCTCGTCGAGCAGCAACAAGCGCGGGTTCTGGACGAGCAGCATGCCGATCTCGAGCCACTGGCGCTGACCGTGCGAAAGGGTCCCGGCGGGCAGGGGGCCGAACTCGGCAAGCCCGACCTCGTCCAGCACCCGGGCGATGGCGTCGTCGATGCCGCGCCGGCGGCGCAGCAGGGAGATGAACGGGCGGCGGAACGAGGCAGCGAGGTCGATGTTCTCGATGACGCTCAGCTGCTCGAACACCGTTGGCGTCTGGAACGTCCGCCCGATGCCCTCACGGACGACCTCGTACTCCTTGAGCCCGAGCATCTCCTTGCCGGCGAAGCACACGGACCCCGCGGCTGCCTTGGCGAGCCCGGTGATTGTGTCGATCAGGGTGGTCTTGCCCGCCCCGTTCGGGCCGATGAGGAAGCGGATCTCGCCCTCCTCGATGGTGAGGTCGACGCCGTCGACGGCCCGGAACCCGTCGAAGGATGTGACCAGGCCCCGGATCTCCAAGATGGTGGTCATACCGGCACCTTCCGGTCCTCGAGCACCCCGGTGCCGTCCTGGGGGGCGGGGGCGGGGGAGCGTCGCAGGCGGTCGAGGGCGTTGCGTCCGTAGCCGGCCAGCCCGGCGAGGCCCATCGGGGCGAAGCCGACAACGACCACGAAGAGCAGGCCCTCGAGGTACAGCCATCCCGAGGGGAACCGGTTGCTGAGCGACGTCTTGGCGTAGTTGACCGCCACGGCCCCGAGGACGGGGCCGACGAGGCTGGACCGGCCTCCGAGGGCCACCCAGATCACCATCTCGATCGAGGGGACGACGCCGAGCAGGGCGGGAGAGATGATCCCGACCACCGGCACGAACAGCGCGCCGGCCAGCCCCGCCATGCCCGCCGAGACGCTGAAGGCGAGGACCTTGATGACCGTGGGGTTGTAGCCGAGGAACCGGACCCGCTCCTCACCGTCGCGCACGGCCACGAGGAGCCGCCCGTAGCGGCTCGCCATGAGCTGGCGGGCCAGCAGGAAGACCCCGCAGAGGACCGCGGCGGTCACGAAGTACAGCGTCCGCTGGTTCGCGGGGTCGGCGAGGTCGAAGCCGAAGGCCTGCGTGAAGTTGGTGAGACCGTTGGTCCCGCCGGTGTAGCCCTGCTCGCCGATCAGCAGGATCACGAAGGCGGCGGCGAGGGCCTGGGTGAGGATGGCGAAGTAGGCGCCTCGGACCCGGCGCCGGAACACCATCGCCCCGAGTGCGGCGGCGACCGCCATCGGCACGATCACGATGGCGGGAAGCGCAACCCATGCGTACTGGAAGGGGCGCCACAGCAGCGGCAGCTTCTCGACACCGCTCCACGACATGAAGTCCGGCACCTTGCCCGGGCCGGCGGCCTGGAGCTTCAGGTACATGCCCATGGCGTAGCCGCCCAGGCCGAAGAACACGCCCTGGCCAAGGGTCAGCATGCCGCCCTGGCCCCAGGCGAGACCGATGCCGACGGCGATGATGGCGTAGCAGAGGTACTTGGTCATCAGGTTGAGGCTGAAGTCCGACAGGGTCGCCGGAACCAGCACGAGGAGGCCGAGCGCCACGAGGGCGAAGCCGAGCCGTCCGTACCAGACCCTGCGGGTCCCGCCGCCGGCACCCGGCATGGACACCTTCATGTCAAAGCCCTGGTCTTGAGCACGAACATGCCCTGGGGCCGGGCTTGGAGGAAGGCGACGATGGCCACGAAGACCACGACCTTGGCGAAGCTGGCCGACGTGCCCCACTCCACGTAGGCGTCCAGGACGCCGAGGGCGATCGCCGCAAGGACCGCGCCCCGGATCTGCCCGAGACCCCCGACGACCACGACGAGGAAGGCGTCGACGATGTAGTTGGTTCCCAGCGTCGGCCCGATGGAGCCCAGCTGCGTGAGGGCCACCCCGGCTACCCCAGCGAGGCCGGAGCCGATGAAGAAGGTGCGCCGGTCCACCCGGGCCGTCGGGATGCCGCTGCAGGCGGCAAGCTGGCGGTTCTGCATGACCGCACGCATGCGCCGGCCTTGGGGGAGGTAGGTGAGGTAGACCCAGATGCCGGCGACCGCCGCGGCCACGAGCGCCATGATGAACAGGCGGGCGTACGGCATGTCCACGCCGGCCACGTGGACCCCGCCGACCAGCCACGAGGGCGACAGCACCTGCACGTTCGCGGCGCCGAACAGGTCACGGGCCAGCTGTTGGAGCATCAGGCTGACCCCCCAGGTGACGAGCAGCGTGTCGAGCGGCCGCCCGTACATCCGGCGGATGAGGATGGTTTCGAGCGCCACGCCCATGGCGCCGGCGATGACGAAGGCGACCGGGAGGGAGACCAGCAGCGAGGTCCCCCTCCCGAACGATCCCTGCAGCATGTAGGCGGTGTAGGCCCCGGCCATGATGAACTCACCGTGGGCCATGTTGATGACGTTCATCTGGCCGAAGGTGAAGGTCAGCCCGAGCGCGATGAGCAGCAGCGTGGCGCCGATGCCAAGGCCCGTGAAGAGCTGCGACAGCAGGCTTCCCAATACCGGTCCTTTCGCCTACCTGCCTGGTCCTATCCCTTCCACCACGTGTAGGTCTTCAGGTACGGGTCGGGCTTGATCGGCTGGGGCGAGGCTGAGATCTCCTTGATGAGGCCGTCCGCCTGGATCTGGCCGATGCGGGCCGTCTTGTAGAGGTGCTGGGTGGCGCCGTCGATGGTCACCGTCCCCTCGGGTGCGGCGTACGTGAGCCCGGCAGCAGCCGTCCTGACCGCGGCCACGTCGGTGGTCCCCGCCTTGTTGGCGGCCATGGCCCACAGGTGGACGGCGGTGTAGCCGGCCTCCATGGGGTCGTCGACCGTCTGGTTGGCGCCGTACTTGGCCTTGTAGGCGGCAACGAACTTGGTGTTCTCCGGGGTGTTCGTCGTCTGGTAGTAGTTCCAGGCGACCAACTGGCCAACGATGTTGTCGATGCCGATGCCGGCGACCTCCTGCTCGGCGATGCTGACCGAGAGGACCGGCATCTGCTGCGGCGTGATCCCCGCTCCTTTGAGCTGCTTGAAGAAGGCGACGTTGCTGTCGCCGTTCAGCGTGTTGAAGACGGCGTCGGGCTTGTCGGCCGAGATCTTGTTGACGATGGTGCCGAACTCGGTCGAGCCAAGCGGCGTGTACTGCTCGTCGACGATGGTCATCCGGTTGGCCGCGGCGTAGGCCTTGATCTCCTTGTTGGCGGTGCGGGGGAAGACGTAGTCGCTGCCGAGGAGGAAGAGCTTGGTCTTCCCTTGGGCCTTCAGGTAGTCGAGGCCGGGGATGATCTGCTGGTTGGTCGTGGCGCCGGTGTAGTAGATGTCCGGCGAGCTCTCGAGGCCCTCGTACTGCACCGGGTACCACAGCAGGCCCTTGAGGGACTCGAAGACCGGCAGCATCGCCTTGCGGCTGGCGGAGGTCCACCCCCCGAAGACGGTGGCGACCTTGTCGACGCTGATGAGCTGCCTGGCCTTCTCGGCGAAGGTCGGCCAGTCGGACGCGCCGTCCTGGGTGACCACCTGGAGCTGCTTGCCGAGGACGCCTCCTGCTGCGTTGACCTCGTCGATCGCCAGGAGTTCTGCGTTCTTCACGGCGACTTCGCTGATGGCCATCGTGCCGGAGAGGGAGTGGAGGTCGCCTACCTTGATGATGTTGCCGACCACCCCCGGCATCGCCCCGGTGCCGCCGCTTGCCGACGACGTGTCGGTCGGTGTGGCGGTCGATGTCGTGGCCTTCTTGCCACATGCCGCCGCCACGAGCGCCAGCAGGCACAACAACGTCACCGGCAGGAGCTGATACCGGCGACGCGAGCGAAACTGGTTCAAGTTCCCTCCCCCTTTGTCTCGGCCCGTGTCCAAATTTGGTTTGTGTACAAGACTTGGTTTGTGCACAAGAACGTATACAAACTTGGATCCCACCCCGGCCTTGGCTTCGGGCCCCCCGCGGGCCCCATCTCGGCGGATGTTAACGAGGGGATGTTTCCGGCGAGATTCCGACTCGTGACATGGATGTAAACAAAGGGCGAGCTGTGGTTAGGCTGTCGGCACCTAGGGTAGGCGGTCCGTTTGGCCCTCCGCACGAGCGCTCGGCGAGGAGTTTTGACGAGGCTCGGCGCCAGGTTGACTAGATTGATCGGCAGTGAGCCGTGCCTTCTTCGACCAGATCGACGACGAACTGCGGGGCCTGCTCGGGCCCGCTCTCCGCACCTACCAGTCGGTGCGGGACGGCCGCCTCCTCAAGCTCTGGTACGCAGATCCCACGATCCACTTCGAGGTGCAGATGGTCGCCCGGCGCTGGTCGCCGCTGCAGCTGCCCGTGATCGAGGTTGGGCTGCACCTCGAGCACCCGGACCCGCTCGTGAACGAGCGACGCCTCGCCGCACTCACGTCCGGCCGGCCGGCGTGGCGCCGCACGCTCCCCGGTGCCGGAACCGGTCCGGCCCTGGGGCCGCGGGGCTCGGCGTGGCGCCGGGTCTCGGAGTTCCTGGAGGAGTCAACCCCCGACGACCCCGATCTCGCCAGCGAGGCAGCCGAACGCCTGGCTCTGTACGTCCGGACCCTGTGGCCCTTGTTGAGGGCAGGGGGGTCCAGGGGGGAGTAGCAGCCCCCGGAGCGCAGCGGAGGGGATGAGCTGCGAATCCCCCCTGGGTCGTCGAACACTCCGGAGGAGTGGGCGACGACTGGAAGACCAGGTTAGGGTGCGGGCCATGACGTCCCGAACCACAACGTCCGGAACCACAAAATCGAGGAGATCGTGCCGGCGCCAGCCGGCGGGATGGTTGGCGACGCTGCTCGTCGCCCTAGCCCTCAGTACCGCGGCCGGGGCAGCGGCGCCGGTTGCCCACGCGGCCCCGGCCCTCGCGGCGGCCGGCCCGCGCCAGCAGGCCGGGAGCCAGACCCCCGGCCACGTGCCCCGGGGCTACTGGCTTGCCGCTTCAAACGGTGGCGTCTTCGCCTACGGCAACGCGACGTTCAAGGGAAGCGTCGGCGCGCTCAACAAGCCAGTCGTCGGCATGGCCACCACCCCTGTGGGCAACGGCTACTGGCTGGCGGCGTCCGATGGCGGCATCTTCTCCTTCGACGTCCCCTTCCTCGGCTCCACGGGCGGCATCAAGCTGAACAAGCCGGTCGTGTCCGTCATCGCCAGCCCGGCCACCACCGGCTACTGGCTCGTCGCCTCCGACGGCGGCGTCTTCAACTTCGGTCTCCCGCTGCTGGGCTCCATGGGGGACATGAAGCTGAACAGCCCGGTCGTCGGGGCGGCCGCGACGCCCACGGGCCAGGGCTACTGGCTCGTCGCCTCCGACGGCGGCATCTTCTCGTTCGGCGACGCCCAGTTCTTCGGCAGCATGGGCGGGACGCCGCTGAACCGTCCCGTCGTCGGGATGGCCGCGACGCCCACGGGCCAGGGCTACTGGCTCGTCGCCTCCGACGGCGGCATCTTCTCGTTCGGCGACGCCGCCTTCTACGGCGGCGTCGCCGGCAACCCGGCGGTCAAGACCGTCGTGGGGATGGCCCCCACGCCGAGTGGTCTCGGCTACTGGCTGACGGCCGCCGACGGCGGCATCTTCTCCTACGGCGACGCCACGTTCTTCGGCAGCGCCGGCAGCCTGCGCCTCCGGGCGCCGATCATCGGCATCACGGGCGTCCCGAACACCGGACCGGGCAAGGTCGGCGTCTTCTACTACCCGTGGTACGGGACCCCGACCTCGACGGCGAACGGGGGGTGGCGCCACTGGGACCAGGGCGGCCACACGCCGCCGTTCGACATCGGCGCCTCGTACTACCCGTTGCGAGGTGCCTACTCGAGCACCGACACCGCGATCGTCGATCCGCAGATGGCCGAGATCGCCGCCGCCGGCGTCAACCAGGTCATCGTGTCGTGGTGGGGTCAGGGCAGCTACGAGGACCAGGCCCTGCCGTTCATCCAGCGTGCTGCCGCCGCTCACGGGCTCGACGTTGCGATCCACTTCGAGCCCTACGGTTCCCGGAGCACGACGGGGCCTGCCGATGTCGCCTACCTGAAAGCCAGGGGGATCAGTGTCTTCTATGCCTACCGGGCGACCAACCTCAACTCCTCGTTCTGGGCGGCGATCCGGGCGCAGAACCCCACGATCACCATGTTCGCCAACGGCAGCCCGTCCTACATCAAGGCGGGCCAGGGCGGCCTGGTCAACTTCGCCCTCCTAGGCGGGTTCGACGGCATCTACACGTACGACCCCATCAACTTCTCGGGGTCGGACTTCGGCCCGCTCTGCGCCCTCGCCCGGGCGAACCGCCTGCAGTGCGCCCCGTCGGTGGCCCCCGGCTTCGACGGGACGAGGGCCACGTCCATCTCGACGGTCCGGGACCGGTTCGGGGGAGCGACCTACGACTCGATGTGGATCGGCGCCATCGCGGCGGCGCCCGAGATCGTGACGATCACGAGCTACAACGAATGGCACGAGGGCAGCCAGATCGAGCCCGCCAAGCCGTTCTGCAACCCCAACACGGGGCAGTGCTACTCCAACTACACCGGAGACTTCGGGATCGCCGACCCGCAGATCGCCGAGGGTGGCTACCTGTCCCGGACAACGACCTGGACCGGGGTCTACCGCTCCACCCGCACCCCAGGCCTCCCGTAGGGCCTCCCGTAGGGCCTCCCGTAGGGCCTCCCGTAGGGCTTGTCCCAGGGACGCCGCTTCAGTACGAGTGGGCCTCGTCGGGGAAGGCCCCCGTCTCGACGTCGTGGCGGAACGAGGACACGGCGTCGATGATGGTCTGGCCCACGTTGGCGTAGCGCTTCACGAACTTGGGCCCGCCCTCGTGGCTCGGCCCGCCGTACCCGAGCAGGTCGTGGATCACGAGCACCTGGGCGTCGCAGCCCACCCCGGCTCCGATGCCGATCGTCGGGATGGCGAGGGCCCCGGTGACGGCCCAGGCCACCGCCGCGGGGACGGCCTCCAGCACCAGCGCGAAGGCCCCGGCCTTCTGCAGCTCCATCGCGTGGCCCGCCAGCAGGTGGGCGTCCTCCTCGCTGCGGGCCTGGACGCGGTAGCCCCCGAGCGCGTGGACGGACTGCGGTGTCAGGCCCAGGTGCGCCAACACCGGCACGCCCCGCTCGGTGAGGGCCTGCGTCAGCTCCAGGTTCGGCCCCTCGATCTTGACGGCGTGCATGCCGCCCTCCTTCAGGAAGCGGCTGGCGTTGCGGATGCCCTCCTCGACGGAGACCTGATAGCTGCCGAAAGGCATATCGCCGATCAGCAGGGCGTTGCGGGTGCCCCGCGCGACGGCCCGGCAGTGATGCAGCATCTCGTCCATCGTGACTGGCAGTGTCGTGTCGTAGCCGAGCACGACCTGGCCGAGCGAGTCGCCCACCAGCAGGACGGGGATGCCCGCCTCGTCGAGAAGCCGGGCGGTGGGGAAGTCGTACGCCGTCAGCATCGCGAACCGACGGCTCTCCGACTTGAAGCGAGCGAGGTCGCGCACCGTGGTCCGTGCGGGGCTCCGCGGGAGGTCGGGCATGACGCACTCCTTTCTGGTCCCGGGGATCCAAGCCTCCAGGCCTTCCCACCATTCTACGGCGGCCCACGGTCTAGGGCGGTCTACGGCGAGGTGAGCCTCCGACCATCTCCGGCCCTACGCGCGAGAGGAGAACCAAGGGCCGATCCGGCCGCCTGCCATACTCCAAGCGTGAGCGACCGCACCCTCGAGCTTGCGGCCATCGAACGGGGGGCCGGCCCTACCGTCACGCTGATCCACGGCGGGGTCTTCCATTCGGGGCCGGCGTGGGCCAAGAACCTCGGGCCCCTGGTGCAGGGCGGCTACCGGGTGATCGCCGTCGACCGGCGTGGCTACGGCCGCTCGCCCGGGGGAGACGCCGGCCTGGTCACCGTGGGCCTGCAGGCTCGGGACGTGGCAGGGACCCTGGATCTGCGGGAGGTCGGTGCCAGTCACCTCGTCGGCGTGTCCTACGGCGCCCTGGTGGCCCTCGAACTCGCGCTGCTCGACCCCGCCCGGATCCTGTCGATGACCCTGGTCGAGCCGACCATCTTCGCCTGGCTGCGCAACGATCCCGACTACGAGCCCTGGATGCAGCGCTTCACCGAGCTCGAATCCCTCGGTGTCGCGGGGGCGCCGCACGAGCTGTGGTTGGAGCCCTGGCTGAGCCTCATCGATCCGGCGATGGCGGCGGCCCTCCAGCCCGGCTCGCCGGCCTGGCCCCTCGTGGAGCGGGCGCTGCTCAGGGAGGCCAAGGAGGAGCGGGTGTCGGAGTACACCCCGGATCCCGACGCCCTCGAAGCGCTGGACATCCCGGCAATGATCGTCA